>OBZV01000049.1_pt1 | contig 153805 bp, 144 predicted proteins | sample 1501581 | NCBI WGS metagenome assembly OBZV01 (sample SAMEA2580257, study PRJEB22360) | human gut metagenome | biome: human gut; feature: human-associated habitat; material: faeces | place: Denmark | collected 2008/2010
CCTGTAGCTAGCGTTCATCCTGAGCCAGGATCAAACTCTTCATTGTAAAAGTATTGTTATATATCCCAATAAGGGATAATATTAGCTCTGTTCAGGATGTCGAAAATTTATTGACGGTCATTTTTTCATATACCTATATAATAAGTATTGACGGTTCTAAATTTACTTGTACTACTTGTATTGTTTATCAATTTTTCAAAGAACTCTTCTTTTCGATTGCGCTTCGTTTCAAAAGCGGGTGCAAAGGTAAAAGGTTTATTTTAAAACACCAAATGTTTTGGAAGTTTTTTTTAAAATGTTTTTCCGGTCTGTTCTCTGGCTCTCTTAGCGAAAGGGAAAGGCACCGGAATAAACGCCTTTTATCGCGAATCGGACTGCAAAGATAACGAATTTTAATATTAAACTCCAAAGAAAAAGGAGATTATTTTGGTTGTTCGTTAAGGCAATCAATACGCACTTGCAACATGTCAATTTCAATCGGCTCTCCGTCTCTTGGAAAGCGGGTGCAAAAGTACGCGATTTACCAATACAAGGCAAATATATAAGGAAGTTTTTTTCATAAAAATATAAATTTAGATGTAAAGGACTGAGGGATAGACCGGTTTTAAAGCATACTTTTAAAAGAGGGGGGAAGGGGAAGGTGAAGGGAACACATTATTATAATATATAGAGGGGGAATTTTCAGGAGCTAAAGGAAAGGATATGTGCTACGAAAGGGAGGAGAACGAGTGTTTTGGGGTGGAATTGCGGAGAAAAATAGGGAATTGGAGGAAAATTGGAGGGGATGAAACTGGAATTGGACAGGGACTGAATGGAGAGTGAACGGGAATCAGATGGGAGTCAAACAGGGATTAAACTGAAAAGTCGGTGGGAATCAGACGAGGATTAGACGGAAATTAAAACAGGAATCAGACGGGAATTGAACGGAATCCTGCGTTAACATTGTTAATGCGGTTGGGAAAACATTTATTTCAGGGATGGAAATAACAAGGCTTTTGCTTCGAAAAGACTTGTTATTTGGAGACAAAAGCCTTGATTTAACATCCTGTTAAATCAGGTAATAGGAAGAGAAGAAACGAAAGGAAGAAAAAGATTGAAGATGAAGACAATAGAGAGACAAGGGAATGTTTACCGGGAAAAGGGATAAGTGGCGGACCGAAAAGGATAGTTACGATTGAAGTAAGTATAGTTGCGATCAAAGCAGATATGGGTGCAATCAGAGCAGGTATAGGTGCAATTAAAGCAAGTGCCAATGCAATTCGGAAGAACACATTTGCGATCCGGAAAGCCTAGTTATACAATATTTTCACAAGCAAAATTTGGGACGGAAACGGGAGAAGCCTACCTTTTAAACCAAAGGCTCGTTGGTTCAAAACCAAGGAAGCGTTGATTTTAAAGATAAAGGGGTCTTGGTTTTAAAAGTAAAAGGATGGCCGTATAAGGAGGCTATAGGGGCGTTTTTCAGAAAATTGAGAAATGATCAGAGAAAAAGGGAGAATAAGGAAATATACCGATTTAAGAAAAGACGAAGTTGAAAATTAACGGTAATTGAACCACAGATTAAAGTAAGTCGTTACTATTCTTATCCTCCTCCCCTTCCATTTATAAGAATAGAATAAGAATAGTAACGACACTAACAATTTCTATTGAAAGCCCTTCTTACAAATAACCGGCATAAGAGGGCAACAGTAAATTTGTATAATCCGTAGTGAACTATTTACGACTCCTTCACCAACTGCCCCATAGCCCATACCGCCTTGACGTTCAGATCACGATCCAGGATCAGAATATCCGCATCTTTATCCTTCTGGAGAGATCCTTTACGGTCATAAACTCCCATAATACGGGCAGGAGTCTCAGAAGCCATACGTATGGCATCTGCCAGGGGAATATCAGCCTTCACCATTGTACGCACCAACTGATCCATGGTAGCAATACTACCTGCCAAGGCCGAACGGTCGGCAAGCTTGCACACACCGTCTTCTATAATAATACGGGGATCGTCAATTGCCTTGCCTTCAGCAGCCGCATATGAAAGTGCGTCGGTCACCAGGCAAGTATGCTCCACTCCCTTCAGCTTATAAGCCAGTTTCAAAATAGTGGAAGGCAAATGAATGCCGTCAGCAATCAGCTCGATAGTCATGCCATCGGTCAGGTAGACACTCTCAACCGTTCCCTCGTATTTATATTCGCGACGCTTATGGAAGCCCGGCATTGCATTGTAGAAGTGCGCAGCATGTGTAAATCCTGCCTCGTATGCTTCCTTTATGCCATCATATTCGGCTTCCGTATGCGAAACAGCTCCTACAATACCCTTCGACCTCAGACAACGTGCAAAGTCAAGTGCTCCGGGCAGTTCGGGAGAGGCATCCCAACGCTTGATGCAATCGGTGCTTTCAAGCAAAGAGGTGTATTCTGCCACATCGACTTCTTTCACTTGGTTTGCAAACTGTTCTCCCGCCATCTTACGGTTCAGGTAAGGGCCTTCCACATGCAAGCCGAGTATCGGGCTATCGGGTTCGGCCATCAGTTTTTCGCATATATCTACAGCTTTGCGTATTTCGGAAAACGGAGAAGAAGAAAGTGTCGGGAAAAAACTGGTGGCGCCGTGCTTCATGTGTGCAGCTATCGCCGTGCGGAAAGCCTCTTCGGTACATTCCGTAAAATCGTGTCCTCCCCCGCCATGGGCATGCATACAAACAAAACCGGGAACAATATACATTCCTCTGGCATCCACCAGATCGGCACCGATCAGCGCCAGGTCGCAATTAGTTACTTCCAGAATTTTTCCATCTCTCATCAACACAGAACCTTCGTTCAACCAACCTTGCGGAGTAAATATGCGTCCATTGATAATTTGAGTCAACATGATAAATTATAGTATTAGAGATTCATACTCGTGTTATTTTTGTTTATTGGAAACAAAATTAGACACTTCTGTTGAGATAGAAAAATAAAATAGCTTTTCTTTTCAGTTTTATTTCAGAAATAAGCCTTTTCTTTGCAGGTAGAAATAAAAAGCCCTATGAAAATATTAATAATCGAAGACGAACCCTCACTGAGGGAACTTATCCAGCGTTCGCTCGAAAAAGAACGCTACGTAGTGGAAGCTGCCGCAGACTTCCAGTCGGGATTACGCAAGATAGAGGACTACGATTACGACTGCGTCTTGCTGGACATTATGTTGCCTGGCGGCAATGGGCTGAATCTGCTGGAGCAACTGAAGAAGATGCATAAACGGGAAAATGTAATTATCATCTCGGCCAAAGACTCCCTGGACGATAAAGTACTGGGACTGGAACTGGGAGCTGACGACTATCTGCCCAAACCCTTTCACCTGGCCGAATTAAATGCCCGCATCAAAAGTGTGATCCGACGCCAGCGCCGCGACGGAGAAATGGACATACGCCTGGCCAACATACGTATCGTTCCCGATACATTCCAGGTATTCGTAGATGACAAGGAAATAGAATTAAACCGCAAAGAGTATGATATTCTTCTTTACTTTGCCAACCGTCCCGGACGACTGGTAAACAAAAACACACTCGCCGAATCGGTGTGGGGAGATCATATCGACCAAGTAGACAATTTTGATTTCATCTATGCTCAAATCAAGAACCTGAGAAAGAAACTTAAAGATGCCGGTGCCTTGGCAGAACTTAAGGCTGTATATGGATTCGGCTACAAAATGACTGTTGAATAAAAAAAGACCCTACCTCCATGAAGTTGATATACCGCATTATAATCCGCATCGCACTCATGCTGACAGTTGTTCTCGGGGCATGGGCTGTATTTTTCTATATAGCTGTGATAGATGAAGTGAACGACGAAGTAGACGACTCTCTGGAGGATTACTCGGAAACCATCATTATCCGTGCCCTGGCCGGAGAAGAACTGCCCTCCAAAAACAATGGGTCGAACAATCAATACTATCTTAGAAAAGTAAGTAAAGAGTATGCCGACGAACGCGAAGATATCTGCTACAAAGACTCCATGGTTTATATTGTGGAGAAGGAAGAGACTGAACCGGCACGCATACTGACCACCTTATTCAAAGATGACGAAGGGCAATATTACGAGCTTACCGTATCGACACCGACGATTGAGAAGGACGACCTGAAAGACGCCATGCTGGGATGGATTATTTTTCTGTACATCGTCCTGCTGCTCACCATCCTGATTGTCTGTATCTGGATATTTCACCGCAGCATGAAGCCACTTTACAATCTGCTGCGCTGGCTGGATGCCTACAGGATAGGCCGTCCCAATCGCCCTTTGAAGAATGAAACGCAAATTATGGAGTTCAGGAAGCTGAACGAAGCAGCCATCCGCAATGCGGAACGAAGCGAGCACATTTTTGAACAACAAAAGCAATTCATCGGCAATGCTTCACACGAAATGCAAACGCCGTTGGCCATCTGCCGGAATCGCCTGGAAATGCTGATGGAAGACGACTCCTTGTCTGAAGCACAGTTGGAAGAGCTGATAAAAACGCACCAGACCCTGGAGCATATCACCAAGCTCAATAAATCGCTGCTGTTACTATCCAAAATAGATAACGGACAATTCTCCGAGACCCAAACGGTGGAGTTCAACAGCATGCTCAAGCGATATATAGAAGATTATAAAGAAGTATACGGCTATCGGGAAATTGAGCTGACGTTAGATGAACAGGGAATATTCCGGGCGGAGATGAATGAATCATTGGCAGTCGCCCTGATAACGAACCTGCTCAAAAATGCGTTTGTACACAACGTAGACGGTGGACATATCCGGATTGAAATAACCGACCATAGCATGACCTTCAGGAATAGCGGCACAGACCATCCCCTGGATGCGACCCATATCTTTGAACGATTCTATCAGGGAAGCAAAAAGGAAGGTTCGACCGGACTGGGACTTGCCATAGCCGACTCCATCTGTAAATTACAGCATCTCACACTCAGGTATTATTTTGAGAAAGATGAACACTGTTTCGAATTGCGGAAGAACAATTTCACCACAGAATGTGTCAAAACTCACCACAGAGGACACAGAGTAACACAGAGACGATTTTAGGTTGTTGATTATCAATAAAAAAACTCTGTGATACTCTGTGTTACTCCGTGGTGAAAGAAGTTTCGACACAACCTCATTCTGTGGTGGATACGACTCCCCGGCACACCTGCCTGTACAAATCATTTTCATACCTGTTGCGAGAAGGACTTCCCGCTCAGCGTTAAATGTTGTGTAAATATACAGTATAAGTTCAACCGGATGAACAAGAGTAATCGAACTTTTATTTAGAAAAAAGTATCAAAATGGAGAGAATTCCCAATTCTTTTCAGAATCGACCTTCATCTTTGCAATATAAATTAATTGCTAACAGTAAAAACCATTAAAAAAGGATGAATATGAAAAAGTTACTTATTTTATTCGTATGCCTGTTCACTCTGCAAACCATCGCAAGAGCGGACGATGATAAACCTATCCAGGTAAGCCAAATGCCGCAGAAGGCACAGCAGTTCATCAAACAACATTTTGCCGGCAACAACATTGCCATGGCCAAAGTTGAAAGCGATTTCTTACAGAAAAGCTACGACGTCATTTTCACCGACGGCAACAAAGTGGAATTCGACAAGAAAGGAAACTGGACTGAAGTAAATTGTAAATTCAGTGTAGTGCCACAGGGCATAATACCCGCTCCTATCCAGAAGTACGTAACCACCAACTATGCGGATGCGAAGATTCTGAAAATAGAACGTGATAAAGCGGATTATGAAGTGAAACTGTCCAACGGATGGGAACTAAAATTCGACTCTAAATTTAACTTAATCGATATCGATAACTGATGTTACGCACATATACGGGTATAATTCCGCTTTATTACAATATGCGCATAACATGAATTGACAACTAAAAAAAGTATAGTAGAAATGAAACTGAAAATGTATTTTCTTCTTTTGGCACTGGGTGCCCTGGGATTACAAAGCTGTGATAACGATGATGATGATCTGTCTTATGTACCGGCAGAACTGAAAAACGCATTCACCGCAAAGTACCCGACAGTCAGCAATGAAAAGTGGGAAACAAAAGGTAACTATTATGTGGCTGACTTCCGCCATCAAAACTATGAAACCTCTGCTTGGTTTACTCCGGACGGAACATGGCAAATGACAGAAACCGACATTCCATATCAGGCTCTGCCCTCAGCGGTAAAAAGTGCTTTTGAAAGCAGTGAATATGCAAAATGGAAAATAGATGATGTAGATATGCTGGAACGTCTGGATATGGAAACCGTATATGTCATCGAAGTAGAATCCGGCAAACAAGAGTTCGACCTGTATTATTCGGCAGAAGGAATCCTGATTAAAAGCGTTGCAGACACGGACAATGATTCGGGAAATTACCTTCCGGCCGAAGTCCCCGCAGCCATCGAGAACTTTATAAAAGAGAAGTATCCGAATGCGCGCCTGGCGGAGATTGAAGTGGAACATGGAATGACAGAAGTCGATATTATCCACAACAATATCAGCAAAGAGGTTGTATTCAACAGCTCCAACCAATGGGCATACACTTCCTGGGACGTACACCGGAATGCACTACCGGTTGAGGTGACCAGTGCAATTGCCTCTTCACCACAATATGCCGGATATCACGTAGATGAAGCCGACTTTTTTGAAACTCCCACAGGCGAATACTATCTGGTTGAACTGGAAAAAGGAGAGCTGGAAGTAAAAGTGAAAATCACCGCAAAAGGAGAATTCATCCCATAAGTACTAAAACCGTGACAGGTGACCGACCTGACACAATGCATAAAAAGTGTGTCAAAACTCTTTTCACCACGGAGTAACACAGAGTAGCACAGAGTCTTTTAACTAATAATCAATAACTTAAAATCGCCTCTGTGTTATTCTGTGTCCTCTGTGGTGAGTTTTGATTCAGCCTCACTTTTATTGCTTATTTATACCAACCGGTATCTGCCCAACCGGAAGCCTTATACCATCCCGTATCCCGGTAGGACGTATTGGTAGACTCCCTATTCGTCATTGGAATATAGGTGGAAAGCCCTTTCGCCTTTGAGTCCATGGTAAACATGCCGACGTATGCCGAATAGTTGCGCGGAGTCGACTTCCAATAAACCATTACCTTATCAAAAGCCGCCTTCCATGCATCATAATCGCTGTTACCGGCTGTCAGCTTGTAAATATACTGATCGAGGTCATGATATAACGCCAGGTATCTCCGGTCATAACACATCACCCCTGAAAGATCGAAATCAGTCTTTCCCGTCACATATTTGGGAAGTATCTTTGCTGTGGCAGCTGCCAGATTTTCAAGTTCACTCATTTTTGCGACTCCCACCGAAACCCCACCGGTCCAGTTTTCATTAGTCAGCCCTACCCCGTCGTTATACCTGTTTTCATAGTAGGTATAATAAGCAGAGACAATCTTCATGGTCGGGTTTCCGGCAGTAAACATAGCGGGAACCACGTCTTCATAAGGAGCTCCTACACCGGGAATTTCAGTAGGCGAGCTGATCATATAGTCACCGCAGTCACGTAAAGCATAAGCCACTTCCACCGACTCCATGAAACAGGCATCGAAGAGCAAGAAATCAAGCTTTGGAGCCACCTGTAAGGCTTCGTGCAGATCGTCTATATTCATATAATCATTGCCGTCTTGTCCGAACCAGCGCGTTTTGGCCGGCGAGGGTATCCATCCTTCTCCATGCGACCAGAAGCCCATACCGTAACTCTCTGCCTTATAAGTATTGAAAGCAGTTGAAATGACTTTTTTCATAACAGCCACATCCGTTGAGTTCTGTTCCGGATAGTTGGCAACCACTTCTTCCACAACCTGCCCTTTACTGTTTTTACCCAAACGAACCAGACGGGGAGCCGAATAGTCATCGATATAAACCAACAGATTATTAGACGTTGCATCCACCTGCTTCATTCCTTTTATCATTTCTTCCATATCCAGCCGGGCAAATGGAGACAAAGAGTTTTGCGCCATCATATAAATTAAAACCGTACGCGAACCATACGCCGGAAGAGTAGGTTCATCTTCATTCCGGCAAGCGCTGAACAACATGACAAAACTTACAAAAAAAAGAATCATTTTTGATTTCATATCTGTATTGAATTTAAAACCTAAAAAAAAGGATGCTTAAAAGCTCCTCCATCAGGAGCTTCTAAGCATCCCCTTCTTATATAACGTTTAAGTTATTCTTCCGGTTTAGTGAATTTAAAACTTTGGGTATCTATTTTCTCAAGAGCCACCGATTTATTCTTTTTATATTTGCCCAATACCTTTGCAGCTTCCTTTTCAAGTTTCTTCTGATTCTCCGAGAAGTAGATCATGCAAGTACGGTTGGACTGCCCTTTATCAATCTCCAGATAGTTTTTCAGTTGATAGCTGTATATCTCTCTATGCGGCAGAAATCCGTTTTTATCCAGCGCCACGCTATCGAGTACCTGAATCTCGGTGTAGTATACCACTGTATCGGTAAATGACGCCGATACTCCAAAAGCATAAACGGGCTTATGTTCTCCTTTTTTCAACGAAAACGCCGAGCACAATGTAAACACTAACGCTACGGCAAACAGTATTTTTACGTATTTCATATTCTGTTATTATTTTAACTTCGCAAAGATAACAAAAAAAAACGCCCATCAAAAGATGAAGCGTTTTTTAAATACTTTTTCGGAAACTGATATATCTTGCTTATCCCAAGTAAGATTTGAGCAATTTACTACGATTACTTTGTCTTAATCTTCTGATTGCTTTTTCCTTAATCTGACGAACACGCTCACGTGTGAGACCAAATTTGTCGCCGATTTCCTCTAATGTCATTTCCTGTTGTCCGATACCGAAAAACATCTGAATGATTTCTTTTTCCCTATCGGTTAACGTAGAAAGAGCTCTATCAATTTCCCTCGCAAGAGACTCATTAACCAGAGAACGGTCTGCCATGGGCGAATCATCGTTCACCAACACATCGAGCAGGCTGTTGTCTTCTCCTTCAACAAAAGGAGCATCCACCGAAATATGACGGCCGGATACTTTCAGCGTATCGGAGATCTTGTCAACCGGAATGTCCAGTTCACCTGCCAGCTCTTCGGGAGACGGACGACGCTCGTTCTCCTGTTCGAACTTAGAGAAGGCCTTGCTGATTTTGTTCAGCGAACCAACCTGGTTCAACGGAAGACGAACGATACGGGATTGCTCTGCCAATGCCTGCAAAATAGACTGGCGAATCCACCATACAGCATAACTGATAAACTTAAAACCACGTGTTTCATCAAACTTCTCGGCAGCTTTGATCAGTCCTAAATTGCCTTCATTAATCAAGTCGGGCAAACTCAAACCTTGGTTCTGGTACTGCTTGGCTACGGATACGACGAAACGAAGATTGGCACGTGTCAGTTTCTCTAATGCTACACGGTCACCCTTACGAATGCGTTGAGCGAGTTCTACCTCTTCTTCCACAGTAATAAGGTCCTCGCGACCGATTTCCTGCAAATACTTGTCAAGAGAAGCGCTCTCTCTGTTAGTGATACTTTTGGTAATCTTTAGTTGTCTCATTCTTATAAAACAGATTTGGAGTGCAAAGTTACGACAATTTATTTGTTAACGTATAAATTTCCACAACTTTTTCACCATTAATTATCTACTACTACAAACAAAAAGAGTGTCGACTGGTTGATTGCCGGCACTCTCTTTTCGATTTCCTTAGCTATTATTAAGCTACCAATTACTTTTTTCGGCAGACGATTCGCTGGTGTGACCATACTCACCACACAGCAGCTTTCAGCTAATTTACTCCTGAGTCAAGTCTACAGCGTAATATCCGCGTTTTCCTGAAGGGAATACTCCTGTGAGGAAGAGCACCTGGTTCGGTGATTTCACAGCAGCTTTCATCACTTCTTCAAGATCGCTGACTTTACGCATCGGCTGATCGTTGGCTTTCAGGATGATGAAGCCCTTTCGTACACCGGCATCCGCCATCTTGCCCGAAGTCACTCCGGTCACCTGCAAGCCGTATCCGAGATTGAGTTGTCTCTTCAAGTCGTCCGGCAACTCCTTAAAGGCAGCACCCAAAATCTCCATACCTGCATCCTTCACAATCTTTGTTGTACCTTGTTCATTCTTCAACGTTACGTCGATATTCTTTTCTTTCTTGTCACGCATCACCTTCACGGTAACTTTATCACCCGGACGATGCTGTGCAATGGCTTCCTGCAAATCGGCGAAGTTCTGTACTTTCTTACCATCGATGCCGATGATGATGTCGTCCACCTTGATATCGGAACCGGCAGCAGAACCGCCATCCACAATCTCACGAACCCACACGCCGTCTACAACGCCAAACTCTTTGCGTTTATCGGCCAAAGTAGCTCCCGACTTGTCAATCGGCTGGTCGGACATCATGTCGCCGTCACCCGCGAGAGAAGTACCCTTGATTCCCAGCAATGCACGCTGTACGGTTCCGTATTGTTTCAGGTCACTGACCACTTTGGTCATCACGCTCGTCGGAATGGCAAAACCATATCCGGCATAAGCACCCGTGGGTGAAGAAAGAACGGCATTGATACCTACCAACTCACCTTTTGCATTGACCAAAGCTCCACCACTGTTTCCCTGATTGATAGCGGCGTCTGTCTGGATAAACGACTCCACACCGCCAATACCGTATACGCCCAAAGTACGTGCCTTGGCACTGACAATACCTGCGGTTACAGTCGAAGTCAGGTTGAAGGGGTTACCTACCGCCAAGACCCACTCTCCCACTTTCAGGGCATCCGAATCGCCGATAGGAACGGTCGGAAAATCATCTCCTTCGATTTTGACCAAAGCCAGATCCGAATTCGGGTCGGTACCGATCACACGGCCTTTAAACTCACGGTTGTCATTCAACTTCACAACAATCTCGTCCGCCCCGTCAATCACATGGTTGTTGGTTACGATATAGCCATCCTTCGAAATGATGACTCCCGAACCGAAACCGACACGCGGCTGGGTTTGTACACGGCGCTGCTGTCTGCCTCCATTACCGAAAATATCTCCGAAGATCTCGGCAAACGGATCTCGCACGGTGACTGTTTGTTCTTTAGCTTGTTGAGTCGATTTTATATGTACCACAGCATGAAGCGAATTTTCTGCTGCCTGCGTCAGATCCACAGGCTGTGCATTAATGGCGTCATAAGCAGCCAAGCGGGCATTGGGATTCTGGCGGAACTGTTCGCTGAACGACAGGCTGTCTCTGTTTTCCGGTTTCAACATCGTATACGTTGTCACTCCGGCAACTCCTGCGCTGAGAAGAACAACCGCTCCTACCCCAAGAATGTTTTTTGTTGTCTGTTTCATACTATTCTTTTTATTCATTTAATTGTTAATATTCTACTTTCATTTAACATTTACGACGTTAAAATAACGACAAAAATCATTCTGTTATTCTCCTTGTCACTCTTTTTTGTTCTCTTTTAACAGTGAATCTGCAGAGCTTAACAGCGGTTAACGGCAGAGACTGACAAATTAGCATTCGTTGCATGACACACAAGTATTTAGAAGGCAGAAAAAAGACTTAAGCGTTTCCCTCGAAAGACTAAAGTCTTTTTGAGAAACACTTAAGTCTTTTCGGAAAACGCTTAAGCCTTTTATGGAGAATGAACTTAATAATTCAAGTAGTCTATATCCATATGATAACTCCATTGCGGGAAGTACAGGTTTCCCCCTTCCCACTCTACCTCCCCACGCTGGAAATCAACCGTTTCACTACGCGGATATTTCTTCTCGGGAACCAACGGCATGGAATAGTCACTGTTGACTATCATACGCCAGGAATCGATACCTCCCAGAAAGAACATCTTTTCTTCGGGATTGCCGGCAAATGCGGGAATGCCGAATGATTGATCTACCGGCACCCAGCCCGCGCCTTCGAAATAGACTTCCGCCCAATCGTGCAGGTTCCATGCACGGGGATGCATCATAAAGCCGCTCTGGAAACGGGCAGGAATGCCACTGCAACGGCAGAGGGTGATAAACAACAGGCTCACCTGGCCACAATCGCCGTGACGATTGTCGAGCACATATTCCGGAATATTCTCAATAGTGGAATATTCGCGGGCCGAGGCCCAGGGGAAATGATCGTTTATCCAACGGAAAATGCGTTGCGCCTTCAACAAAGGATTGGTTTCACCGGCTGTCAGATTGGCAGCCAACTCTTTGATACGGGGTGAAAAACGGATATGTGTGTCCCGTTCGGCAGTATATTCTTTATAAAGAGCACCGACAGTATCATAAGGCAGTATATTTTCGGGCTTCAACGGATGCCATTCGGCACACGAGGTATACTCAAAGGTTTCCGAAAAGACCGTCGGCTCACCGGGAATGGCCTGCTTCTCCATATAGAGGGTGCTGTGCCGGCATGAAGGCGGAGCCAATGTATAGCGGAGCTCGCTGGTACGTATCAGTTTCACGTTTTGCTGACGGGCCTGATCCGTACGGGGATAGGGCAGCCAGCAGCGGATCGTTTTTCCGGCAGGAACCGCGTTGCTGTCCACCGTCAGCGTGTAGGTGACCCGCATCCGCTTGGGCTGCACGACAGGCGTTCTTTCTTTCCTGACAGCGGCCATCACTTCGGGCAGATGTTCTTTATTGACTTGTTCGCTCGTGCTCAGTGAAGTGCCTTCTTTCTCCATTTTGACGGCACAGCAGGCAGAGTCTATCCGGAACAGGTTGGGACCGGCATTGCGGAAATAACGTTTCTCCCCGTCGATCATCCGGCATTCAAGCGCTTTGCTCTCTTCCCATTGGCGCATCTGTTCGTCCGTCACGTCGGGAATGTATTTGCGGATATAGTCTTTCACCTGAGATTCGGTCAAACAGAAGTCCGCCAGCAACCGTTGGTGCAAGTCATCGTCCCAGTTGTAAGGCTTGGGAGCCTGCCGCGAAGTACAGGCTGAAAGGCTGATAAATACGGCAATTATATAAAGTAGTTTTTTCATTATCAAAACAGTTTCAAAGGTTTACCCGCATTCATAATTTAACCACACCAATTCCCGGAAGGTCGTTGAGCATGATCTTGCCTTTTACAACCTCCATCCCTTTGAAGCGGTCGTTCGCTATCAGCAAGTTTCCGTCCAGATCGGCAAAATCAACGGCCGGAGAGAATTGTGCGGCGGCAGAAACCGCGCACGAAGTTTCCGTCATACATCCCACCATCACTTTCATGCCTAACGCCCGTGCCAACGTAACCATCTTCCAGGCTTCCCGCATACCGGTACACTTCATCAGTTTGATGTTTATCCCCGTAAAGGCTCCCTTCAATCCTGCCACATCAGTCAGCCGTTGCAAAGATTCGTCGGCAAAAACAGGTAACGGACTATGCTGGGTCACCCATGCAATATCGTCCAACTGTGCTTTGGGCATAGGCTGTTCAATCATTACAATTCCTTTTTCTTTCAGCCATTGAATCATGTCCAATGCATATTTCTTATCCGTCCACCCCTGATTGGCATCGACCGCAATAGGCAGATCGCTCACCGAACGGATCGTTTCAATCATCTGTTTGTCATTCTCACGCCCTAACTTCACTTTGAGGATATTGAACTGCCCGGCCACCTCAAGGGTCTTTTCACGTACCACCTCGGGGGTATCGATGCCTATCGTGAAAGTGGTCGAAGGTGCTTTAGCCTTATCCAACCCCCAGATCCTGTACCAGGGTGCTCCCAGAAGTTTACCCACCAAGTCGTGCAAGGCGATGTCTATGGCAGCTTTGGCAGCCGTATCTCCCGGAGTGATACCGTCTACATAAGCCAGTATATCTTCCAGTCGGAACGGATCGTCAAACTGTTCCAGATCGACCTTCTTCAAAAAAGCCATCACCGAGTCTACCGTCTGTCCCAAATAAGGAGGCATCGAAGCCTCGCCATAACCGATGACTCCGTCATATTCTATCTCTACCTGCACATCGGGAGTGGTGGTTCGCGAATAAGTAGCCACCGTAAACACATGTTTCAGTTTCAGTTCGTAAGGGAAAAAGCGCAATTTCAGCTTTGCTCCCAGGCCGAGTTTGTTGATCGCAAATGAAGCGGGGCTCTTCTCGCCGGCAAAAACACCTTGCAATGACAGCCCCGAACCTATGGCGGCAAAAGCAGCGGTCTTGAGGAAATCTCTTCGGTTTTGCATATCTATTTTGAGTTTAGTTATAATACGGATTCGTAACGGTGGTGTTTAAGGCTGCCTCCTTATTTATAGATGGCAATACACGGACTGCATACAGCAGGCGATTCAGGTTATACTCATCAAAATCGGCATCCGACGGATCGAAACTGCTGACATGGACATCGCCTTGTGAGTGAATGAACTTTTTATCACCCAGATAAATGGCCACATGAACCACACGCTCTTTCTTCCCGGCAGTGGCCTTCCGTCCGAAGAAAATCAAATCTCCCGGCTGAACATTACCGAAGTCAGGAGCAATGTCGATATGCTCGCCCACATAAGCCTGTTGAGAGGCATCACGGGGAATGATGATATCGTGCATAAATAAGGCGGTACGTACAAAGCCGCTGCAATCGACTCCCTTCGAAGAAGTGCCCGCCCATAGATAAGGAATCCCCATCATTGTATAAGCGGTGCGGATAATGCTTGAAGCGTCTTGCTTCAAAGAAGCACGCCACTCCTTTTCGGGCATCGATATCGATCGTGAGATATAAGCCTGCCGTCCGTCCGGATAAGAGACTTTATAAAATCCGCCTTGCGTACCTTCGTACTTCAGACGGTTTCCGGCTACCACGTCCGACACGGATTGAGACTTTTCATCCGGCTGCTGATAAGTGAACCCATAATGCGACGTCACTACAATTTTATCTGCCTTGTTCCAGGCATCCAGCCCGGCTTTGGTGACCGGATGGATTCCTACCCGGTGTACCCATGCGATATAATTATCAGGTGTCTGGATGCGATACCAGTTGCGATGTTGCAACACTTTAACGGGCATTCCCATCAATGCCTGAGTAGTCATCTCCGAAGAGAAATCATCCTCTACACGCATATTGCATACGGAGAGATTGACAATGCCGTACATCTTTCCTTCCAGGGCCACGCTGTCCGGAACCAGTTGCAGGCTGTCCCTCACATCATAAGCCTTCTCTTCCAGTCCCGATAACAAAGCCGACTTAGCTTCCGCTGAGGTAGTCGCCCCCCTTACGGTAATCGTCTTTCCGGATACATCGTAATCCACATCCCAAAGGATGACACGCTTATCGGGAATGAACCGGTTGCGAACTTCACCGGACAACAGTTCTACATCTTGGGGAAGTGCGTTTTTCTTGTTCTCAGGAATACCTATACAAGCGGACACTGCCAGAAGCAGCGATACAAAGGGGATCATATTCTTCATGAAAGAAAGATTTGGGGGTTACATTTTTAGCAAAGATAGAAACTATTTCCGTTTTAGATATATTTTTTCAAAAATATTAAGAATAAGAACTGAAATTGAGCCATACGATGTTCACCACAGGGTAGCACAGAGTTCCACAGAGTTTTGAGTTCACCACAGATTACACGGATTAACACAGATATTTTAATTTAACTCTCAGTAAAATAAATTATTAATCTGTGATAATCTGCGTAATCTGTGGTGAATTTATGTCATTCGTGAAACTCTGTGCCCTCTGTGTCCTCTGTGGTGAACCGAACTAATCCTCCCTTCCGTTTGCTCAAACAAAATAATTCTTGTACTTTTGCTGACCAAAGCAGTTGGCCAGTCTGTCGCGTGTATTTCGGTACAGGAGGAAAGTCCGGGCAACACAGAGCATCCTACTTCCTAACAGAAAGCTGTCCGCGAGGGTAGAGTAACGTAGAAGAAAAGAACCGCCCCTCCCTCCGGGGAGAGGTAAGGGTGAGAAGGTGGAGTAAGAGCCCACCAGCCGTATGGTGACATATCGGGCTGTACGTCTTAGGAGTTGTAAGGTCATGTAAACCGGCGTTATGAGAGTTGCTCGCTCCATGTCGGAGGGTAGACCGCTAAAGTGGTGTGGTGACACCCCACTCAGATAAATGACAGGCACCTTGATTTATTCAGGGTACAGAACTCGGCTTACAGGCTGACTGCTTTTCTTTTTTTTAATTTCAAATAACAGACCTATGAATCAGCGTCTCTCCGATATATGGAAATTCATTACCTATGATATCTGGCGGATTACGGAAAGCGAAGTCACCCGCACCAAGTTCTCGATATACAATATCATCAAAACGATCTATCTCTGCGTCAACCGCTTCAACAAAGACCGCATCGTAAACAAAGCCTCAGCACTGACCTACAGCACACTGCTCGCCATTGTGCCCATCCTGGCCATCGTCTTTGCCATTGCACGCGGATTCGGTGTTTCCACTTTGATGGAAAGCCAGTTTCGTGATGGTTTCGGAGGTTCCACCGAAGCGACGGATGTTATCCTGCAATTCGTAGACTCGTATCTGTCACAAACCAAAAACGGTATTTTTATCGGAGTCGGCCTGGTCATGTTGTTGTGGACCGTGCTCAACCTGGTCAGTAACATTGAAATCACCTTCAACCGCATCTGGCAAGTGAAAAAAGGACGCAGCATGTACCGCAAAATCACCGATTATTTTTCAATGTTCCTGCTGATGCCGATCCTGATCGTGGTATCGGGAGGTCTTTCCATCTTTGTGGGCACTATGCTGAAGAGTATGGCGGATTTTGTTTTGCTTGCTCCTATCCTGAAATTCCTGATCCGCCTGATTCCGTTCGTGCTGACCTGGCTGATGTTTACGGGACTCTACATCTTCATGCCCAATACGAAGGTAAAATTCAAGCATGCACTGATCTCCGGTATCCTTGCCGGTTCCGCTTACCAGGCATTTCAGTTCCTGTACATCAGCAGCCAGTTGTGGGTGTCCAAGTACAATGCCATTTACGGTAGTTTTGCCGCCCTGCCGATGTTCCTGTTATGGTTGCAAATATCATGGACCATCTGCCTGTTCGGTGCCGAACTGACCTACGCCGGACAGAATATCCGTAACTTCAGTTTCGACAGAGACACGCAGAATATCAGCCGCCGTTACCGGGACTTCATCTCTATCCTGATAATGTCTCTTATAGCCAAACGTTTTGAAAACAATGAAACGCCTTACACCGCCGAAGAGATATCCGAAGAGCATCGCATCCCTATCCGGCTGACCAACCAGATACTCTATCAGCTGCAAGAGATTCATCTGATCCACGAAGTTGTGACCGATCAGAAAAGTGAAGACATCGCATATCAGCCTTCCATCGACATCAATCAACTGAATGTCGCTTTACTGCTCGACCGGCTGGATACTTACGGCTCAGAAGACTTCAAAGTAGATAAAGACGAGGAATTCAGCGAACAGTGGAAAGTATTACTCGACTCAAGGGAGGAATATTATAAAAAGGCAAGCAAAGTGCTGCTGAAAGACTTGTAGTTCACCACAGAGGACACAGGGTACACAGAGTTTTTTAGACATAAGGGCATAAGGACAAAAGGGCAGAGATTCTTTATGTGTTCGTTTGTTCTTTTGTCTGAAAACAGATTGAGCGCAGCTAATTAAACTCTGTGTCCTCTGTGTCCTCTGTGGTGAATGTCTCCTGCCGGCAGAGACCGTTCACCCTGCCGCCATTTACCTCCGATGATGCCGTCATTCCGTTCACTTCTCCCAAACGGGGTGCTACACACGACGCGTTCCGTGCTTGAGGTGAAAGGAGGATCGGGAGTAGCTCTGCTTTCTCTTCTTCTCCTTCTTCTTCTTTCTCTTTTAATATATTCTTTTCTTAGCACCGTGTTACGGTGAAACGCCCATTGGCAGCACGTTTCACGGTGACTTCCACCGCTCCCCACGGTGACGGTTCCGGCAACCGTAGTCCCGGTTGCAGCGGGTTCTCGACGGTCCGTCCCGGTTGAAATGCGGTTCTGGACGGGGGTGTTCGGGTCGGTGAATCAGAGATTATTCAGTTCATTAATAGCTGTTATAAGAAACAACTTTCTCCTTTTCTTTTCGGATCTTTTTCCGTTTCTCCTTCACCGGATAGCCAATCAGCACATCCAGCAACACACGTTTCGAAGACGGAATACCGGTCAGGCTCTTCACCTCTTTCTCGTCAAACCAGCCAAGTATGCACGATCCCAACCCTTCGCTTTCGGCAGCCAGCACAATGTGCGCAACCGCAATGCCTATATCGATCTGCGGAAAATGCTTCCCTTTCAGTTTGCCGCCCAGCCTGGACGTTATGTTAGCCGACTCTTCTACAATCAGTATGTGCACGGGAGCATCTTTAGCAAATTTATTCATTCCCAACCCCGCAGCAGCTTTGCCAACCTTCTCCGCCAATAACGGATCGGTTACTACCACAAACTTCCAGGGTTGCGCATTGCATGCGGAAGGTGCCAAACGTCCTGCCTCGAGGATACGTTCCAGCTTATCCGGTTCCACAGGACGTGATTTATCATAGGCCCTGTCACTCTGCCGGGCATTTACCAATTGCAGAAAGTCGTTCATACCTGGTCCTGCTATTTATATTGAATCATCCGGCTGATGTACTTGCCAATGATGTCAAATTCAAGGTTCACAATACTGCCTACCTCAAAAGTATGGAAATTGGTATGCTCGTAAGTATATGGAATAATCGCTACCTGGAAAGTATCGTCCGTCGGATTGCATACCGTCAGACTGACACCGTTCACCGTTACCGATCCCTTATCTACGGTGATGTAGCCACGTTTAGCCATTTCCTTGTCGAAAGCATATTTAAATGTGAAATACCAACTTCCGTCCGCATCTTTTATACCGATACATTCGGCAGTCTGATCCACATGTCCCTGCACAATGTGTCCGTCCAGACGTCCGTTCATCATCATACTGCGTTCCACGTTCACCTTCTCCCCCACCTTCAGCAACCGGAGGTTCGAGCGGTCCAGTGTCTCTTTCATGGCAGTCACTGTATAGGTATCTTCCGTCATGCTGACCACAGTCAGACAGACTCCATTGTGCGAGATACTCTGATCTATCTTCAACTCGTTTACAAACGAACACTTCAGTGTGAAATGTATATTCTCCTGGTCTTTCACCAGTGCTACAACGGTAGCGTACTCTTCTACGATTCCGGAAAACATAGTTCTATTTTTAATATTAGGATTTACCATTCAAAAAGATGCATACGCGCATCAACGGGGGTCAAAGATACAAAGAAAATGGGAGAGAGTGAGTGAATAAACATAAAAAAGCGGGGCTTTTCACAAAGCCCCGCTTTTCAGTTTTCAATAGGTATTAGTTTTTTTTTAAGGTAAAAAGATTGTTTTCAGGATAACGGTGCAAATATAGGTGCTTTTCTCGTTATGAACCAAATATAAAAACATGTCATATAACATCTTTTTGATTTTTCTTTGGATTTATTATCATTTCAAAAAAAACTCCTGTAACCGAACCGTTACAGGAGACAAATATATGACATTTTTTTAAGTAGCACTAATTTTTGTTTAAAAATTTGCGATTTATTATTTATCGGGATAATGCTCTTCCACCTTGCCACTATGCTTCAAGACTTTAGCGTCTATGAAAAAGACAATTTCCTCGGCAATATTCGTTATATGGTCGCCAGAACGCTCCAGCTTACGGAATACCCCTACCAGATTCAGGCAAGACAGCGTGCTTTCGGGATGCTCTCTGATATAATCAGCCAATATCGCCGTAGCTTCGGCATTAATCTCGTCCAATAAATTATCTTTAGCGAATACGGAAGTTGCCAGTTCGAGACTTTCTTCGTTCAGCGCACGTTTGGCCACCTCGAGCATAGAAAGCACCTGTCTCTGCATCTCTTCCAGACGAAGGCGTTTCAGTAAGTCTCCATCCAGAATAGGCTCCTCACTCTTCAGCACAAAACGTGCGATTCCCTCGGCAAAGTCGCCCAAACGTTCCAGATTCGTATTGATTTTCAACATAGCCAACACAAAGCGAAGATCGATAGCGACCGGATTATACAAGGCAATCACATCCTCCACGTCACTGTCTATCTTCAACTCAAAAGCATTCACTCTGCGCTCACGGACAATTACCTGCTGAGCCAGTTCCTTATCCAGTGTCAGTACAGCCTCTCCTGCTCTATCCAGCTGATTGTAAACCAATGTCCACATCTCGTCTATTTCCTTTTTCAGCAGAACAAGTTCTGATTCTATAAACTTCACCATACTCTATGTATTAAATTAATCATTAAGCAAATATACAATATAAAACCATGTTTCGACGATCTGCGCCGAAAAATCACAGGTTACCCGAATCGTCCGGTAATATAATTCTGGGTGGCTTCTTTCTCCGGATTCGTAAAGATCTTCTTTGTATCGCCAAACTCCACCATCTGCCCCATATAGAAAAATGCCGTCTTATCACTGACACGGGCGGCCTGCTGCATGTTGTGCGTCACAATCACAATGGTATACCGTTCTTTCAGTTCATGAATCAATTCTTCCACCTTTGCCGTCGAAATAGGGTCGAGTGCCGAAGCCGGCTCGTCCATCAGCAGCACCGAAGGAGATACAGCCATCGCACGGGCGATACAAAGGCGTTGCTGTTGTCCGCCGGATAAAGCATAAGCCGATTCCTTCAGTTTGTCCTTCACTTCATCCCAAAGGGCGGCACCCTTCAGGGTCTCCTCCACCCGCTGCCGGATAAAAGCATTATCTTTCACTCCGTTCACCCTCAATCCGTAAGCTACATTCTCAAAAATGCTTTTCGGAAAAGGGTTAGGACGCTGGAACACCATGCCTACGTTTTTACGAAGTTCGTCTACCTGCACTCCTTTGTCATAGATATTTTCACCATCTATACGGATTTCCCCCGTCAGGCGAATGGCAGGGATCAAATCGTTCATACGATTGAAAAGACGCAGAAAAGTAGATTTTCCACATCCGGAAGGACCTATAAACGCGACTACAGATTTTTCTTCAATCTGCATACTGATTCCCTTCAGTGCATGGAAGTCACCATACCAGAAATTCACGTCACGCGCATCAATTTTCACTGTTGTATCCATATTTTTTGTTGTACTCCGTCACTAATTCATTTTTACTTTCTTTTCAAAATACTTCCGTAAAGCATTGGCCAGCAGGTTCACCAGGAGTATGATCGCAATCAATACCAAAGCCGTCCCGTAAGCCAAAGGCAACTGTGCCTCCATATCCGTGCCACTGGTCGATATCACATACAAATGATAGGGCAGCGCCATACACTGGTCTAAAATGCTTGTCGGCAACTGCGGAAGAAAATATGCCGCACACGTGAACAGGATCGGGGCCGTTTCTCCCGACACACGTCCCAAGGCAAGGATCAGTCCGGTTATGATATTCGGCATCCCCATAGGCAGAATCACGTGCCAGATGGTCTGTAACTTGGTAGCTCCCAATGCACGGCTTCCCTCACGCATGCTGTCCGGTATCGCCTTCAGCGCCTCTTCCGTGGTACGGATCACCAAAGGTACACAAAGCAGGCCCAATGTCAATGAACCGGCCAGAATACTATCTCCGAAGTCCATATAATTAACGAACAAAGCCATACCAAAGAGACCGAAAACAATCGACGGAATGCCGCTCAGGTTATTGGTCATCACACGGATAAACCTCACCAGTTTTCCTTTCGGCGCATACTCGTTCATGTAAATTCCACTCATCACTCCCACCGGAAATGCAAAGAGCGCACTGCCTGTCATCAGATAGAATGTGCCCACGATAGCCGGCCAGATACCTCCTCCCGTCATCCCGTCGGTAGGTGCCGATGTGAGAAAATCCCAACTGATGACACCGATACCCTTGTAAATGATGAACCCTAAAATCGCAAACAGAATCAGCACAATGCATAAACTCAGCAACCGGAATATGCCGAAAGCGATGCCCTGCGAACGCCTTTTAGCTTTTGTATTATTCAGTATTTCCATATTACTTACTACGTTTTACGCCCTTAGATGAAATATACTCCACGCTAAAGTTGATGATTAATGTAATGAAGAACAGCACGACTCCTAAAAGGAAAAGAGCCTGATAGTGTGGTCCCCCTGCCGGTGCCTCTCCAAGTTCGGCCGCAATGGTGGCGGGGATCGTACGCAAAGGTTCGAGAATCGTAGTCGGAATCACGGCCGCATTTCCGGTTACCATCAAAACAGCCATCGTCTCGCCGATGGCACGTCCGATGCCGAGCACCACCCCCGAAGTAATGCCTGAAATAGAATAAGGGATCACCACTTTATAAATGGTCTGCCACTGTGAAGCCCCGAGTGCCAGACTCGCTTCACGCATCGCACGGGGACAATTACGCATCGCGTCTTCAGTCACCGTTATAATCGTGGGCAATGCCATGATGGCAAGCACTATACTTCCGGCGAGTCCACTCTCACCTACCGGCAAATCGAATACCTTCTGAATCAGAGGCACAATCACGATCAACCCGAAAAAACCATATACAACCGAAGGAATGCCACTCAACAACTCGATGACCGGCTTCAGCCAACCGCGCACTTTCGGGTTGGCGACCTCGGACATATAAATCGACACCGACAGCCCGAACGGCAAAGCAATCAATATGGCAAACAGGCTCACCCAAAGCGTACCGGTAATCAGCGGCAGAAAGCCGAACAGGGGTGCCGGTGTTGCCGTGGGAAACCATTCCGCTCCGGCAAACACATCTTTCACGGAAATGGTATTATCCTTTATAAAATGCACCGCATCCGGCTGAGTTACAAACTTCTGAGGAATAAAAGCTACGATTCCGGGCGTCTTCTGAATCAACTCCATAATCTTTGCCCCGGCATTTTCGTATGCCTCTCCCAGTTCTTCTTCCGAGTAGTAATGCGTGATGTCTTCCAGACGGAACACCCGGATCGTCAGATCTTCACCTCCCAGTTCTTTCCAGTTGGTGATCTCTTCATCAAAAACATCTTTAATCTGCATCGGTGTCAGTTCACTGACCTTGTTATCTTTGTTCAGTGCCAGCACATACCCTTCTTCGATAACCTTACTGCTGAACAGCCCGAATGCCTCTGTAAAAAGGAAAAGCACAATCAGCAGGATCGTAATACTCGTTACAAATCCGCTACAGGTCAAAATTCCTTCTATAATCCTTTCAAAAACCTTTTTCATACCATCTGATTTTCATGATGCAAAGAAACAGAGTAAGTATTAAGGATGTGTGAATACCGTTTGAAGGAAGTGTTTCAAAGGTGTTACATTTATGTTACAAGGCGGAATATCGAACGTTTTGAAACAAGAATGTAATACACTATTGCTTTATTTGCACATAAATATAGAATCCACCACAGGATTCACCACAGAGTACACGGAGTACACAGAGAAATTCGTTTTCTCTAAAATACTGTAACAAGAGATTAAAGACCTGTGAGACTCTGTGTACTCCGTGTACTCTGTGGTGAGTCAAAATTCAAAACTCAATCATATGAAAGTTAGAACTATCTTATTCGCCGCCCTCTCCCTCGCAGCACTGAATGCCAATGCCCAACGCATTAAAGGCAGTGACACCGTATTGCCCGTAGCCCAGCAAACAGCCGAACGCTTCATGAACCGGGAACCCGATGCCCGTGTCACCGTCACCGGAGGTGGTACAGGAGTGGGTATCTCCGCCCTGTTGGATAATACCACTGACATCGCCATGGCTTCACGCCCCATTAAGTTCAGCGAAAAGATGAAAGCCAAAGCTGCCAAACGGGACATAGACGAAGTGATCGTTGCCTATGACGCGCTTGCCGTTGTTGTCCACCCGTCCAATCCGGTGAAGCAACTCACCCGCCGGCAACTTGAAGACATCTTCCGCGGCAAGATAACCAACTGGAAACAGGTGGGAGGCGATGACCGCAAAATAGTGGTTTACTCCCGCGAAACCTCTTCCGGTACCTACGAATTCTTTAAGGAGAGCGTCCTCAAAAACAAAAATTATATGAGCAGCAGCCTTTCCATGCCTGCCACCGGAGCCATTATCCAGTCGGTCAGCCAGACCAAAGGTGCCATTGGTTACGTAGGACTCGCCTATGTGTCTCCACGCATCAAAACCCTGTCCGTTTCATATGACGGAGAACACTATGCCGGCCCCACCGTAGAGAACGCCACCAACAAGACATATCCCATTGTCCGCCCCCTATATTATTATTATGACGTAAAGAACAAAGCACAAATCGCTCCCCTGCTCGAGTTTATTCTTTCTCCCGAGGGACAGGATATTATAAAAAAGAGTGGATATATACCCGTGAAATAAGGTTATACAAAAAAAATATCCTACTTTTGCAGCAACTTATTAGCTACGAGCTTTTATAATAATGACAGATATGACAGATATAAAAAACGAAGAGGCAGGCGAAAAGAAAAGCCTTAATTTCATTGAACAGGCAGTAGAAAATGATTTGAAAGCAGGAAAGAACGGAGGAAGAGTACAAACACGTTTCCCGCCGGAACCCAACGGTTACCTGCACATCGGGCACGCCAAAGCTATTTGCCTCGACTTCGGCATCGCTGCTGCACATGGTGGTGTGTGCAACCTTCGTTTCGACGACACTAACCCGACGAAAGAGGATATGGAATATGTAGAAGCCATACAGGAAGACATCCAATGGTTAGGCTTCCAGTGGGGCAACGTATATTATGCCTCGGATTATTTCCAGCAGTTATGGGACTTTGCCGTCACTCTGATTAAAGAAGGCAAAGCCTACGTAGACGAACAGACCTCAGAACAGATTGCCCAACAAAAAGGAACTCCCACCCAACCCGGTGTCGAGAGTCCGTACCGCAACCGTCCGATCGAAGAGAGCCTTGCCCTGTTCGAAAAGATGAATAGCGACGAAGCCAAGGAAGGCTCCATGGTGCTTCGTGCCAAAATCGACATGGCCAGCCCCAATATGCACTTCCGCGACCCGATCATGTACCGCATTCTGCATGTGGCACACCATCGCACCGGAACCCAATGGAAAGCCTATCCGATGTACGACTTCGCACACGGTCAGAGCGACTATTTCGAAGGAGTCACCCACTCACTCTGTACGCTCGAGTTCGTACCTCACCGCCCTCTTTACGATCTGTTCATCGACTGGTTGAAAGAAGGCAAGGATCTGGACGACAACCGCCCCCGCCAGACAGAGTTCAACAAACTGAACCTCAATTATACCCTGATGAGTAAGCGTAACCTGCTTATCCTCGTCAAAGAAGGCCTGGTCAACGATTGGGACGATCCCCGTATGCCGACCCTCTGCGGATTCCGCCGTCGCGGCTACTCTCCCGAATCCATCCGTAAGTTCATCGACAAAATCGGCTACACCACTTACGACGCCCTCAATGATTTCGCCCTGCTCGAAAGCGCTGTACGCGAAGACCTGAATGCCCGTGCCACACGTGTATCTGCCGTGCTCAATCCGGTGAAACTGATCATTACCAACTATCCCGAAGGACAAGTTGAGGAACTGGATGCCATTAACAATCCCGAAGATCCCACTGCCGGAAGCCATACCATCGAGTTCAGTCGCGAGCTGTGGATGGAGCGCGAAGACTTCATGGAAGACGCGCCGAAAAAATATTTCCGCATGACTCCGGGACAGGAAGTGCGCCTGAAGAACGCTTACATCGTGAAATGTACAGGCTGCAAGAAAGATGAAAACGGTACGGTGACCGAAGTCTACTGCGAATATGACCCGAATACCAAAAGCGGTATGCCGGATGCCAACCGCAAAGTGAAAGGTACGCTCCATTGGGTCAGCTGCGCACACTGCCTGCCGGCAGAAGTACGCTTGTACGACCGCCTTTGGAAAGTAGAAAACCCGCGTGACGAGATGGCTGCCATCCGTGAGGCGAAAGGTTGTGATGCTCTCGAAGCCATGAAGGAAATGATCAACCCGGACTCACTGACCACTCTGACCCGTTGCTACATAGAAAAATACGTGGCCGACCTGCCCGTACTTTCCTATCTGCAATTCCAACGTATCGGCTATTTCAATGTAGACAAAGATTCTACGCCCGGTCATCTGGTATTCAACCGCACCGTGGGACTGAAAGATACCTGGGGAAAAATCAATAAATAGCTTTTTGGCAAGAGAGTGTGTGTCGAAACTCACCACAGAGGACACAGAGTTCACAGAGGAAAAATTTATTTTCCCCGGAACCGGTTTTTAAATTAAAACTCTGTGTCCTCCGTGTCCTCCGTGGTGAGTTTCGACACACCTTCTCCCTCCGAATCAAATCATTATTAACTGTATAATTACTAATTAAATTGGGTAGAAAGAACTCCCCGTCCGAAAGAGAGCGGGAATTACATAATATGATCGTGCAATACGAAACATTAAAAGCCAACAACCAGTCTCCCTATATGGATGGTGACCAATTGGCCGATATTGCCGATCAATACGCCTCCGAACGCAGGTTCAAGGAAGCCCAGGAAGTCATTTCGTACGGACTCGGACTTCATCCGGGGCATACCGACCTCATGGTAGAACAAGCTTACCTGTTTCTGGATCTCAACCAACCCCGGAAAGCCCGGGAAGTGGCGGACCTTATCACCGACACCTACTCCGCCAACGTCAAACTACTCTTAGCCGAACTATTGCTGAACGAAGGCAAGCTGGACGATGCCGACCAAATACTCGACAGCATAGAAGAGGAAGAGAAAAACGAACTCGGCATCCTGGTCGATGTTGTCTACCTGTATACCGATTTAGGCTATCCGGAAAAAGGCATACAGTGGCTTACGCGGGGGATAGAACTGTATAAGGACGACGAAGATTTTCTGGCAGCCACCGCCGATTGTTATGGAGCAGCCGGAGCGGCACATATAGAAAAAGCCACCTTCTTCTACAACAAGCTGATCGACAAGAACCCATACAACCCGGCTTACTGGGTAGGGCTGGCCAAATGTCAGTTCGCCACCAAAGACTTTGATAAGGCCGTAGAATCCTGCGACTTCGCTATCGCAGCCGATGAAGAATTCGGCGAAGCCCATATCATCAAAGCACACAGCCTGTTTCACCTTGAAAATATCGAAGGAGCCATCGCAGAGTATCAGAAAGCACTGGAATATAAAACGCTCTCTCCCGAATTCACCTACATGTTCATCGGATTGGCTTATGCCCATCAGGAGAACTGGGCAGAAGCCGCCGAGAGCTACCGCCTGGCCCTTCAGGCAATCGAAGAGAGCGGCAACGGCTCTTCTCCGTTACTGTCCGATATCTATTCAAACAAAGCGGTCTGTGCCTCCCATCTGGGTGACTCGGCAGAAGCCCACCGCCTTTGCCGGCTGGCCAAAGAGCTGGCTCCACAGGATGCAGAGCCCTATCTGCTTGAGGGACGCATTTACATGGAAGAGGGCAACTTCGATCAGGCCCGTGCAGAATGGGCACTGGCTCTCCGTTATGCCCCCGAAGCCGATACATGGATGGAAATCGGTAATTACAGCCTCGAATACCGTATGCTCGAGAATGCCCGTTTTTGCTTCGAGCAGGTATTGGAGGAAGATCCCGAATATCCCAAAGTCTGCGAACAACTGGCTTCTGTATGCCTTGTACTTCAGGACCACGAAGGATTCAAGAAATACAACGAGATGTGTGGCAACTCCATCAATCTCGAATCGCTTCGGAATATGATCCTGGAAATGGGAACGGATGGAGAACAGATGCTCCGTGAACTGGATGATTTCTTAAAAGACGAAAAATAATTATTCACCACAGAGGACACAGAGAAATCTTTTTTCTTAATAAACTAAGATAATAAAAACTCTGTGCCCTCTGTGTCCTCTGTGGTAAATCAAAAACCAAAACTATATTAAATTCAATCTAAATTAAACAAATGGAATCTGTAGCCTTCATTCAGTGGTGTTTAGACCACCTCAATTACTGGACCATTACACTCTTAATGGCCATTGAAAGTTCTTTTATTCCTTTTCCATCCGAAGTGGTAGTTCCTCCGGCAGCTTACAAAGCAGCAGTCAACGAAGAGTTGAACATCTACCTGGTAGTGCTTTTCGCCACTTTAGGAGCCAATATCGGCGCTATCATCAATTACTATCTGGCCCGCTGGCTGGGACGTCCCATCGTCTATAAATTCGCCAACAGCCGTTTCGGGCACATGTGCCTGATCGATGAAGCCAAAGTGCAACATGCCGAAGAATATTTCGACAAGCACGGAGCGCTGTCCACTTTCATCGGCCGTCTGATCCCTGCAGTCCGCCAACTGATTTCCATCCCTGCCGGACTTGCCCGCATGAAGTTGCACACCTTTCTTATCTACACTACCTTAGGTGCAGGATTATGGAACACCATCCTTGCCGCCATCGGATACTATCTGTCCACCGTCCCCGGCATTGAAAGCGAAGAGCAACTGCTTGCCAAAGTTACCGAATACAGCCACGAACTGGGCTATTGCTTCATTGCCATCGGAGTCTTCATCGTCGGCTTCCTTATCTACAAAGGAATGAAGAAAAAGAAATAGTGCCTCCACAGCAAGAATCAGCATTCACCACAGAGTAACACAGAGCAACACAGAGTGAACTTAATCTATCGATAACGAATGGTAGTGAACTCTAAGAACTTTGTATTACTCTGTATCACTCTCTACTCTCTATTACTCTGTATTATTCCGTATTACTCCGTGAGACTCTGTGAGACTCTGTGGTACTCCGTGGTAAAACTCCGCCTTCATCCCTCCCTCAAAAAAATCTTTCTTTTTTTTCCTCTTCCATGCAGTATCTTTATATTCCCTGCATTTACTTATTGTACGTACACCAAACCAGTTAATCAACAATTCATCAAAAAACAAATCCTAGGCCTTACAGTTGGTTGATGAACGACTGATTTATGTAACAAATTTAATGTTTAAGAAAATGAAAAAAGAATTTAATCTATCCAAGCTTTTTTATGCTTTTGCGATTGCTTTTTCAGTGGTAACCTTGTCTTCTTGTGACAACGATGACAACTCTCCGCTCCCTCCTCCATCGACCGGTGACGTGGCAGGCGCCTATAACGGAAAAGTACTGATCACCCAAGTTACTCCGCTTGCAGGCAGAGAGAATGCCGGCGAAGGTGAAACTCCCAAGGGACAGGATGTCAATGCGACAGTAAAGAATGATACCGTTTTCTTCGACAAATTGCCGGTTGACGACCTTATCATCTCTATTATCGGTGACAAAGACAAAGCAGAAGCCATTATCAAAGCTCTCGGTGACGTGAAATACAAAGTAGGTTACAGGCCGGCTCTCAATACAGAGAAAGACAGTATCTACCTTGCATTCGAACCGAAACCGCTGATCCTCCAGTTGCCCTCTACCATAGAAGGTGGAAAAGATCAGACCGTGACCGTGGAAATCTCTTCTCCGGAAAAAGGCAGCTTCGCTTACAAAAACAATCAGTTGAAGATGAAGCTCAATACCGACAAGATAGAATTCGCAGGTGCGACTATACCGACTAAAGTACAGTTCGACTTCGATATGACTAAAAAGAAGTAACAATTCCACATGAAAAAGTCCGTGTTCCCACCTCCTTGGAGTGAACACGGACTTTATTTTTTCCTAAATCTTCTCCTACACAGATTACTTCACGGCAGCCAGTGCCTTTTCATAATCAGGTTCCTGAGTAATCTCCGGAACAAGTTCCGTATAAGCCACTTTCCCGTCTTTTCCGATCACCACCACCGCACGTGCCAGCAATCCGGCAAGCGGTCCGTCGGCCATTCTCACTCCATAGCTTTCGTCAAAGTCCGAAAAACGGAAATCGGACAATGGAATCACGTTTTCAATGCCTTCCGTCGTGCAGAAACGTCCCTGAGCGAACGGCAAGTCTTTCGAAATGGCCAATACCACCGTGTCCTTTAATCCCGCTGCCATCTTATTGAATTTACGCACCGAAGTAGCACAGACACCGGTATCCATACTTGGGAAAATATTCAGAACTATATTTTTACCTTTCAAATCTTTTAGTGAGAAAGAAGATAAATCACTTTTCACCAGCTCAAAATCGGGAGCCACCTTTCCAACCTGTATAAATTCGCCAATCAGCTTTACCGGTTGTCCTTTGAAATTTGTTGTTGCCATAATTGTTATCTCTAAGTTTTATTTACTATATTCTAAACAATCGGTACGCTTACTTTGTTCACGTGGGACAATAATCTAAAAATAGAATTGATATGAAAACTTTATTCGACGAGATGGAACACGCAGTCAAAAACTGGTGGTTATCTCTTATCTTAGGTATTCTGTACATCATCGTAGCTCTCTGCCTGCTGTTTGCACCGGGAAGCAGTTACATTGCCCTCAGCGTTATCTTCAGCATCTCCATGCTGATCAGTGGTATTATCGAAATCATCTTTTCCATCAGCAACCGGCGGAGCATCTCGTCCTGGGGATGGTATCTCGCAGGAGGTATTATCGACCTGATCTTAGGTATTTACCTGGTAGCCTATCCATTGCTCAGCATGGAAGTCATACCGTTCATTGTCGCTTTCTGGATGATGTTCCGCGGTTTCTCTGCCACAGGCTATTCCATGGACCTGAAACGTTATGGAACCCGTGAGTGGGGATGGTACATGGGCTTCGGTATCCTTGCCATCATTTGTTCGCTGATCATACTCTGGCAACCGGCCGTGGGTGCACTTTACGTTATATACATGTTGGCATTCACCTTCCTGATCATCGGTTTCTTCCGGGTCATGCTCTCCTTCGAACTGAAAAGCCTTCATAAACGATCATCGACGATGAACGGTAAATGATAAACAGTGAATGAACTCATATTCACCACAGTTTCACCACAGAGTACACAGAGTACACAGAGAGAACTTCATCCATCCACAACGAATGACAATGCGTTCTCTTACTCTCTCTTCCCCCTATTAAAACCTCTGTGTACTCCGTGTACTCTGTGGTGAATCACTGTTCACTAATACATCGTTTTCATGAACCGGAACAATGTTGTTCTGGACACTCCCATTTTTTCCGCCAGTTCCGAGTAAGTAGTTCCTTTGTCAAGTTCTCTGGTTAGTACCCGCTTGTTGGCACTCAGCAATTTAATTTTAGGCGTATCCCCCTTTCTTCTGCCTAAAGTCATTCCTTCCTGTTTTCTACGTGCAAGTGCTTCTTTGGTACGCATCGAAATCAGGTTCCTTTCGATTTCCGCCATCAGCCCGAATGCAAATCCCAGCACCTTACTGTTGATGTCGTCCTGAAACACATAGCCTTCTTTGGTGCTATAAAGCACCACCTGCTTCTTGATACAGAAATTCAGGATAGTCATAATCTCGAGCAATGTACGGCTCAGCCTCGAAATCTCCGTTACAATCAGTGTATCCCCCGGGTGCATCCTTTTCAGTAACTCTGATAATTTCCTGTCTTTTGTGCTTACGCTTCCACTGATAGTCTCTGTGTACCACTTGTCGATCGATAATCCATTTTTCTCTGCAAATCGCAAAATCTCTTCTTTCTGATTAGCTAAAAACTGTTTTTCCGTACTTACTCTCAAATAAGCTATTACCATAATTTCATGTTTTTAATTGATTAATACACCACGAAAGAACGGCTATTCATCCAAATTCGGGACACTTTTTTACTCTCCTTTTTCATCCGATCATTTGGGTATTTATGATACTTTCATTCGTCTATCCCTTAGAGCTATTGATTTTTTACTAATTTCCTGCAAATTTTCTGCCTTACCGCTCAAAATCTTTTTTATTAGAATCATTGTTGTTGAACACACTAAAAAAAACAAGAAAATGGAAATTGAAAAGTTCATTAAATCTTTAGCCAAGAAGGCTAAGTTAGGTGGTCGTTACAGTACAGCCAACACTTACATTTACACCCTGCACAGTTATCAGAAGTTTGCAGGAAAAGATTCACTTACTTTTGAAGAGATCACTCCCGAGAGCATCAAGGAGTACGAACAGTATTTGCTTTTGAGTGGGAAAAGGCATAATACGATCTCGCTCTATATGCGCATGTTACGCTCCATTTGCAATCAGGCCATCGAGCAAAACCTGGCTTCACTCAATACGCGGGAGTTATTCGAGAATGTTTTCATCGGCAACGAGCCTACCGCCAAACGAGCTATTTCGCCTTCCATCATCTCCCGTCTGCTGGAGGCCGATCTGGGTAAGAACAGTAAGCTCGATTTTGCCCGCGACCTCTTCTTGCTGAGCTTCTATCTGCGTGGCATCCCATTTGTCGACCTGGTGCACCTCCGCAAAACGGACGTGAGAGGGAAAACACTGGTTTACTTCCGTCAGAAAACGGGTCAGCAGCTTACGGTCATCATAGAAAGCTGTGCCAAAGCGATTCTGAGGAAATATGCGGCACTCTGTGCAGACTCCATCTATCTGCTGCCGGTCATTAGCGCAGCCGGTGAAGAAGGGCATAAGCAATACCGGAGTGCGCTGAGGGTGTATAACAAGCGACTCAACCGGATATCTGAAATGCTTAAGCTGAAGACTCCGCTCACTTCTTATGTAGCACGCCATAGCTGGGCCACCACAGCCCTGCAAAAGGGGGTTCCGGTTTCAGTAATCAGCGCCGGCATGGGGCATGCTTCGGAAAAGGTGACATATATTTATCTGGCTTCTTTTGATAATAAAACACTGAGTAATGCGAATAAAAAAGTAATTGCTGCCGTGAGACTAAAGAAGGAAGAAGAAGAGTGATATAAATGGTTCTCTTACTTATTAGGTAATAGAACAGATTTGTTTGTTTTATCGCTGCAAAAGTAGAGATAAAAATTGAAATATCACAAACAAAATGATAATTTCTTTTCTAATAAAGTGGATAATAATCAGTTTAAATATCAGTTTGAAATAATTTATTCATTTAATAGAAAGATTAGTCATAATTCCTGTTTGATGTAATTACTCAAACAGGAGTTACCAAATTGCGATAATTTTACATCGTAGTTATATAAGCTACCCCCTCTTTTATGTTTAGTTAACCTCTCCAAGCCATATTTTATATCTTTTCGTTATTCTGCATTCTATTACCTAATAAGTAAGGGATCACTTTGTTCTATTACCTAATAAGTAAGGGAACAAATTGTAATGCACACAGCAAGATGATAGTGGATCAAGCACTGACAACTATTACATACACTCCTATAGATACATTATGAAACAGGTATTGCGGTTTAATAAAGTTATAAAAAGGATAGTATTCGCCGGAGATTTAATTCTCTTGAATGGTATCTTTCTATCTCTGTACGCACTCTTAGGAAGTAAATTCTTTGCAGACCCATTTACACACTCACTTCCACAGGTTTTAGTATTACTCAACTTATGCTATCTGGTTAGCAACATGTCATCGGGCGTCATACTGCATCGCCGCGTAGTACGTCCCGAACAAATTGTATGGCGCGCCATCCGCAACAGCGCCGGACACGCTCTATTCTTCTCCTGCGCCCTCACCTTTGGAAACTTCGGTATCCTCTCCGCACGTTTCTTCCTGATATTCTATCTCACGTTCACCACGCTGTTAGTCTGCTACCGTCTGTTGTTTCGCAGACTCCTGAAATGCTACCGCAAGCATGGAGGAAACTCCCGCAGCATCATTCTCGTGGGCAGCAACAGCAATATCATCGAACTGTATCATCAAATGACGGACGATGTCACTTCCGGATTTCGTGTCATCGGTTATTTCGACGACCAGCCCGGCAGCCGCTTTCCCGAAAAAGTGAAATACCTGGGACAACCCGGCAAGATTGTGGATTATCTGAAACGGGGAGGAATCGAACAAGTCTATTGCTGCCTGCCATCCGCCCGCAGCGAGGAGATACTCCCCATCATCGATTATTGTGAGAATCACCTGATACGCTTCTTCAGCGTCCCCAACGTACGCAGTTATCTTAAACGCCGGATGTACTTCGAGCTTCTGGGCAACGTGCCCGTACTCTGCATCCGTCAGGAGCCTCTCAGTTTCACCGAAAACCGCTTCAGGAAGCGTACGTTCGATATCATTTTCTCCCTGCTGTTCCTGTGCACGCTCTTCCCCGTTATCTATATCATCGTCGGACTGACCATCAAAATCACCTCACCGGGCCCCATCTTCTTCAAGCAGAAGCGAAGCGGAGAAGACGGACGCGAGTTCTGGTGTTACAAGTTCCGTTCCATGAAAGTAAACGCACAGAGCGACACCCTGCAAGCCACCTTGCACGATCCGCGTAAAACCCGATTCGGCAACTTCCTGCGTAAAAGCAGCATCGATGAACTGCCGCAGTTCATCAACGTACTGTTGGGCGACATGTCGGTAGTGGGCCCCCGCCCTCACATGCTGAAACATACGGAGCAATACTCACAACTGATCAACAAATACATGGTCCGCCATTTTGTGAAGCCGGGTGTCACCGGCTGGGCGCAAGTCACCGGCTTTCGTGGAGAAACCCACGAGCTGTGGCAAATGGAAGGCCGCGTGCAACGGGACATCTGGTATATAGAGCACTGGACCTTCATGCTCGATTTATATATAATATATAAAACTGTAAGAAATGCGTTAGAAGGAGAAAAAGAAGCTTATTAAAACAAAGAGTTCACCACAGAGGACACAGAGGACACGGAGTTTTTATTTTCCAGGTTTATAGAAAGATCTTAAATTCTTCCTCTGTGAACTCTGTGTCCTCTGTGGTGAACCACCCCATATAGTAATATTCTAAAATTAAGATAAATGACAAAAAGACTACTTTTTTTTACGTTAACCTGTATCCTGCTGGCTTCCTGCCAGTCCTACAAGAAAGTGCCTTATTTGCAAGACTCGGGAGAGGTGCAGCGTGCCGTTGCGGAAGCCAAGCTTTATGATGCACGCATCATGCCGAAGGATCTGCTCACCATCGTCGTGTCCTGCACCGACCCCGAACTGGCTGAACCGTTCAACCTCACTGTAGCGACTCCCGTCAGCACCGCGCAGAGCAGCCTGACCAGCCAGCCGGCACTCCAGCAATACCTGGTAGACAACCGGGGCAATATCGAATTCCCGATACTGGGCACCCTGCACATCGGCGGGCTGACCAAAAGCGAGGCGGAAACACTGATCAAAGGGAAGTTAAGCGACTATATCAAAGAATCGCCCATCGTCACCGTCCGTATGGCCAATTATAAGATCTCTGTCATCGGCGAAGTAAACGCTCCCGGAACTTTCACCATCAGCAACGAAAAGGTCAACCTCTTCGAAGCCCTCGCCATGGCAGGCGACATGACCGTGTACGGATTGCGTGACAACGTCCGCCTGATCCGCGAGGACGCCGACGGACACCAGCACATCATCACGCTGGACATGAACCGGGCAGATATCGTCCAATCGCCCTACTACTACCTGCAACAGAACGACATCCTGTATGTCACCCCCAATAAGACCAAGGCAAAAACAGCCGACATCAGCACCAGCACCACCATCTGGTTCTCTGTGGTAGGCACGCTTGTGTCGCTTGCCAGTTTAATCATTACAATCGCCAAATAAAGAAACCCCGAAAATGAAAGAAGACTTATACGACGATCTATACGAAGAGAAAGAAGAGAAAATAGACTTCCACGCCATGCTGTTCCGCTACATCATCCGGTGGCCCTGGTTCGTGGCTTCGATCATCCTCTGCCTGGCGGGAGCATGGTTATACCTCCGGCAGACCACTCCGGTCTACAACATCTCGGCTTCCGTAGTCATCAAGGACGATAAGAAAGGAGGCAACAGCGGAGGAAACCTCACCGCGCTCGAAGGCCTGGGTCTGGTCAGCTCGGTGTCGAACATCGACAACGAGATTGAAATACTACGTTCCAAAACGCTGGTCAAGCATGTGGTCAGCGAACTGAACCTATACACCACCTATACAGCCAAAGGCAGTTTCAACGAAACGGAACTTTATAAAAATTCGCCGGTACTGGTGGGACTCACTCCGCAAGAAGCGGACAAGTTAGCAGCGCCGGCCGTGTTCGAACTCACCCTGTCGCCCGGCAACCGGCTCGACGTGAAAGCCACCATCGGAGAGAGCTCCTACAGTAAAAAGTTCTCCAAGCTGCCGGCCCTGCTCACTACTCCCGCAGGCACGTTCACGTTTACGCTTGCCCACGACTCCGTCACCGTCAAAGAACCGCAGACGCTCACCGCCGTTGTCAGCAATCCCCTGTGGACAGCCAAAGGCTATGCGGGAGCACTCAGTGTAGAACCAACGTCCAAAACCACCTCTATCGTCATCGTCTCTTTAAAGAACACCAACAAGCGCCGTGGCGAGGACTTCATCAACCGGCTGATCGAAGTCTACAACCGGAACACCAACAACGACAAGAACGAGGTGGCGGAGAAAACGGAAGAGTTCATCGCCGGACGCATCCGCATCATCAACGACGAGCTGTTCAGTACCGAAAAGGAATTGGAAAACTTCAAACGGGATGCCGGACTGACCGACCTGGCAAGCGATGCCCAACTGGCCGTCAGCGAAAACTCCGCCTACGAGAAACAGCGGGTGGAGAACGGCACCCAGCTCAACCTGGTACGCTACTTAGCCGAATATATCTCCGCTCCGGACAAGCTCAACACCGTGTTGCCCGTCAACGTCGGCCTGACCGACCAGTCCCTGTCCACCCTTATCAGCCAGTATAACGAAATGGTGCTCCAACGCAACCGCCTGCTGCTCAATTCTTCGGAAACCAACCCGGTGATCGTGAATCTGGATACCAGCATCCGTGCCATGCGCGAAAACATCCTGACCACCATCCACAGCGTTCAGAAAGGTTTGCTGATCACCAAAGCCGACCTCGACCGGCAGGCCAACAAGTTCAACCGCCGCATCAGCAATGCTCCCGCCCAGGAACGCCAGCTTGTCAGCATCTCGCGCCAGCAGGAAATCAAAGCCGGACTCTACCTGATGCTGCTCCAGAAACGGGAAGAAAACTCCATCGCGCTGGCTGCCACTGCCAATAATGCCAAAATCGTAGACGAAGCCATGGCCGACAACGGTCCCGTCTCACCCAAGACAAAAACGGTCTACATGATCGCGCTCCTGATGGGGATAGGCATCCCCGTAGCCGTCATCTACGTCATGGGACTGCTCCAGTTCCGCATAGAAGGACGGGCGGACGTGGAGAAACTGACTTCCGTCCCTATCATCGGGGACATCCCCCTGGCGGAAGAGGGAGAAGGGAAGCAGGGAAGCATCGCCGTCCGCGAAAACGAAAACGACCTGATGGCGGAAACCTTCCGGGGCATCCGCACCAACCTGCAATTCATGCTGGGCGAAGAGAACAAAGTGGTCCTGGTCACCTCCACCATCAGCGGCGAAGGAAAAACATTCGTAGCCACCAACCTTGCCATCAGCCTCTCGCTGCTCGGCAAGAAAGTAGTCATCGTGGGACTCGACATCCGCAAGCCGGGACTGAACAAAGTATTCTCCCTTTCGCACAAAGAGAAAGGAATCACTCAATACCTGGCCAATCCGCAGCATACCGACCTGCTGTCTATGGTGCAGCCCTCGGAGATATCACCCAACCTGAGTATCCTCCCCGGTGGAACAGTTCCGCCCAACCCCACCGAGCTGCTGGCACGCCAGGCTTTGGTGCAGGCCATCGATATTCTGAAAAGGCACTTCGACTACGTGATACTCGACACCGCCCCCATCGGGCTGGTCACCGACACACAGATCATCGCACGGGTAGCCGACCTCTCCGTTTACGTATGCCGTGCCGACTATACGCATAAAGCCGACTATACCCTGCTCGAGGATCTTCGTCTGGGCAACAAACTTCCGAACCTGTGTACCGTCATCAACGGGCTCGACATGAAAAAACGGAAATACGGTTATTACTATGGATACGGAAAATACGGACGCTACTACGGGTACGGCAAAAAGTACGGCTATGGATATGGTTACGGCCAAAAACACACTTAGACATCTCTATGATTTTATAAAATATGAAGAATTAATTATTTGTTACACTTATGCCATGAAAGCCAAACCGCCACAAAGGTTAATTTAATTAACTATTGTAGCGGTTCAATTTCCATTTTAAAACATCAATGTAATTTTTTATCATCAATCACATTAAAACACGGACACTGCTTTATCCATTCCTCGGGCTCGATCTCCCCATTGGCGTTCAAGTCCGGACTCAGATCCCGGTGGCCACACACACGGCTGCCGGGATACTGTTTTAGCAGAGTCTTCACCAACACCCGCATCGAATGCACCTGCCACTCCGTCCGGGTATCCTTGGGACGTCCCCTCGCATCCAGCCCTCCTTCATAACAGATACCGATACTCGTCGCATTGTGCCCTTTGGCATGCGCCCCTATTTTCTCTACCGGACGAGTGGACACAATCCGCCCGTCCTTGCGGATATAGAAGTGATACCCCGGCCCGTTGAAGCCACGCCTGCGATGGCAGACATCCAGATCGAACTCCGTAAAGCACCGGTCTTCCCTCGTTGCGGAGCAATGAATCACGATTAAGTCGATTTTCCTCATACCCCCTCCTTCACTTTTCGACATTCCTCCCGCTGAGAAACATCAGGAACGCGATCACCCATTCCAAGATTCTTTGTAACTTCTTCATCGTTGCTTTGCTATATTAAGTTGTTTTACGTTTTCACCACAGATTTCACAGATTATCACAGATTTAAATATGAAAATCAATTGCAGAAAAAATAAATTCTTCATCTGTGATAATCTGTGAAATCTGTGGTGAAAATCATGCCGTCGGGTCATCCACAATCCCCCCGTCGCCGTCGCCCTTTTGCGCCGCCCGGGTGCTCACCTTGCTGAAGCTGAGCGTCTTCATCGCATCCGCCAGCACAGGCCCCGGACGGAAGTTCACCCTCGCCTTGCTGATATTCGCCGCTTTGAAATCCTCCGGCTTTTCAGCTCCCTTGCTTCTCAGGCCCACCTGAAACGTGCCGATATTGCCCAGCCGTACAATCTCTCCCCTCGACAGCCCGTCTACCATTTCATCCTCCAGCGCCTTCAGCACCGCCACCACATCCGCCGAGTGCACCGTACAGGCCTTTTCCACCCGGGTCGAGATCTCGTCCAGACCCACATCGCCACTCGCCTGTGCCTGGGCATAATACTTGGCGGGATCATCCTTCTTCTGCATGTTCTTGCGCGCCACTACCGAATACGTAACTTCTTTACTCATAATCGTACTTTCTTTTTAGAGTTAAACATCTGTTTTTCAATCACATTTCAAAGATACGACAACCTCGATGCGCCAATGACAAGGAAAGAGCGCCGATGACAAAGTTTGACGAAAAAAGAGTATAAAAACACGCTGCATTCCGGGTATTTTTTCGTATATTTACGGTAGATAACAATCAGATAATCAAAACCATGAACCAAAGAAAAGAAGAAGACACAACCGAAGCCGATTTCATTATCCGCTCGTACACCAAAGCCGAACTTGCACAACTTTACTGCCCGGGCCTCGACCCGGTGCTCGCCCTGCAGAAACTCTACCGCTGGATGCGTAAAAACACTGCCCTGACCCGGGCACTGTCCGAAGTCAATTACAACAAATACCGCCACAGCTTCCTCAAGCGCGAAGTCGGGCTGATAGTGCATTACCTGGGAGAACCCTGATTTCACCACAGAGGACGCAGAGGACACAGAGTTTTAATTTAAACACCTGTTCCGGGGAAAATAAATTTTTCCTCTGTGAACTCTGTGTCCTCTGTGGTGAAAAACGTGAAAAAGACTTAGACATTTCCCTCGAAACATCCAAGTCTTTTAGTAGAAACTCTTAAGTCTTTTCAGAAAAGGCTTAAGAGTTTTTTCATACATTCGCCTCCCCCCTATCCTTTTTGAAAAGGTTCAAAGGCTCAAGGCTCACTCTACAAGCATCATTACGCCCACTTGCGGTGAGTCTTACGATATTTTCCATCCTCTTTCACAACGAGTTCCAAGTCTACAGTCTTCTTAAAAAGCCTCTTGGCAGTGGACTGGGGAATTCCCATTTTCACCGCCTTTTCCACCATCTCGGCGAAGGTAAAAGTTCCTGAAAAAGATTGTAATACCGGCCGTAACCTGAAATAAGGCTTCAGAGGTTTGGAGTTCGTTTCACTCTTCTGCACACTGGTAGACAGCAGCAAGCTATGCTCCAGGAGCACATCCGTCATCAGCATGGCAGTATGGAAATCTTCGTCCGAACACACATACTGCGGCATCGCCCAGGCACACTCCCCCTTGCGGAGAGCAGTGAGCACACCCGCTATCCGACTTGCCATCAATCCGTGACGCAGCACGATCGCCCCGGGCGAATCATCCCGCTCGTTCACCACCTCGGACAGGTGAGAGGAGAAACGAGACGTATGCTCCTCCCATTGCGCAGCCGTAAACGTGACCTCCGTGGGAGACTGAAGCAAAAACAGGTGTAACTCCAACAGCCTGTGACTCAGACGGGCAAACACCGATTGATGATCTTCACCCCCTGCCCGGGGAGCGGCCGAACGCCAACACCAATCACTCTGTCCGGTATAGATCAGAAAACGGCTGTACAATCCACTCTCCAACGAAGGTATGAAACGCGCCAACTGATTCGGAGTACCGGCGAAACACAATGCCAAGCGTGGATGGTGGGCTACCACCTGGCGCCCGTTCACCTTAAAATCGGCCGAAACCACCTCGTGCTGAAAAGCCGCCCGAAACACGTCATCATGCTTTCCGTACTCATTGCGGATAGCTCCCGACACCATGTCCAGCTCCGTAGCGTTGATGCAGCACCCTAACTTGCCACTCTCCTCCAATGCACTGATCAGCAAACTCTTCGACACATTGGGCGAAAGTGTCAGCAATTTACGGGCAGGCTCTTTGGGACGCAGCGAAAAGTCCGGCGAACGCTTCTCCGCCTGCGCCTTTTTCAGCTCCAGCTCCCACTCGAAGAAAGCCTTATCATACACCAGACGCATATCCTCGTTCTGCTTCTCATAATACCGGTGAATCTCTCCGGGCAATATGCCGGCAAGCGACACCACCCCCTTTCCGCCTCCGGCATGGGCAATCACCATGTAATACAGGTGCGGCGAGTAGTACACCTGATCATACAAAACACGCACCTCGGGCAGACAAGCGCTGATGTTGGCAACCATCGCTGTCAGCAACATGTCACGCTCCCGATAGCTGCCCGCCACCTTTACTCCCTCCGCAAGCACCTCGGGCAGATGCTCGAACACCTCTTCGGGAAAGTAAGGCGCCTGTCGTCTGTAAGCTTCACTTTTTCCGAACAAGAGATCTTCCAAATCATCCCCCTCCTCTTCCCCGTGAGGGGTATAAAGTGAGCCTTGAGCCTTTGAGCCCTTTTCTTCCCCGACAGCGTCCGCCTTTCTGACAGAAGCATACTGATAACCAGAGAATAACGTTTTCTCAATCTCTCCGCTTCCGAAATCAGCCTGCGCGTATTTCTCAACCACTGTTTTTTGCAACAGCCGCATTTCCTCCGGCGAAAAACCTTTATACCGGGCATAACGTCCCAACTTCAACATAAACGCATGACGCCCTCCCGTCGCAAACGGGTTCCGGACATCAAAATCATTCAGGAAAGCCTGCATAAAGCCATTCCCCGCTTCGGGAGCAACGCCTGCCGGACGAGCTCCGTCCACCGCCTGCGCAGGATACTCCCCTTCCGCCTGCGGCAGTCCGTCCGCCTGCTCCCTCCACGGAAACACCTCTGCAGCGGGATTATAATACGCCTCCGGATCATACGAAGCGTAACACGCCCGTCCTAAATCACGGCACGACATATCGCAAGGATGCCCCAACACGCGCTCCAACTCACGGGCGACGACAGGATAAGCCGCCGCGTATTGCCCGGCATTCTCCGCATCGATGCGCACAATCAGCTTCAACCCCTCACCCGAGATGCTGACAAAGGCCTCCACCACGTATGGCAATGCCTTGGCCTTCTCCTTCATCCCGGACAGTTTCTCCGGACAGTGGTCAAAGTCGAACAGCGCCAGTCCGCTCAGCCGGCTCACCTGGTTCGCCGCATGTCCGCCCCGGCACTTGCCGGCTACCACCACTGCATTCAGGGCACCCTTCAGCTTCTTGGCTTCCTCGGCCATCCCCGTCTGCATCCACCGCCGATACGACTCGGCAAGCACCTTCCAGCGGAGTCCCCTGAGGTCATTATGAAACTCTTCCAACGAAATCTCTTCCGCCTTCTTTTCCCACACATGGAGGAAAAAGGAAATTGTAAACTCTCTCTTTTTCATTGAGTATTAAATTTTAATGTTTTTAATCCCGATCCGCCGCCAAGCGCACAAAGCAAAACCCTTTCCACTCCGCATCCTCTGCAATGAACCATGATGCAAAAGAACAACAAACTTTTTACACTTCCGAATGTTAAAACCGCCGTAAAAGTCCCTTCGGAAAGCCTCCACACCTACCCACACGCCACTTTCACCGTCCGCCTCCCGGCTCTTTTTAACGCCCGAATTTATTTTCTCACCTCCCGCTTCCGCTCCTGATCCTTCACCGTGTTACTCAGGAAGCGGCACAACCGTTTCATCTCCCGCATCTCCTCCCTCGAGAGCGGTTTGGGAAGCTCACGCACCAAGGCAAACACCTGTCCGGACAGTTCTCTAAGCAATCCATTCGAGTTCTTTAACTTGTAGTTTTTTTTCCATAATCATTAAATTTGAAATATATGTTAATTATTAAAACTCACAAAAGTACAATCCAAAGATTAAAAATTCATTATTTTTTCTATTTTAATGAACAATTTATTGCATTTAGTAAATTTATATCTATCTTTGCAGCAAAATCAAACGTAAGATTCGGTTTACCCAAGCAGACAACTGTGACAGGTAACCGCGTAGCGTATCCGGGAGCGTCCCTCCCACTTTCTCAAACCATACTCCCCAACCGACATGAAATCCTGGCTTGCCGCCTACGTCCGTCTCTATCACGAAAAGAAAACCCGTGACCGCCTGACGGCAATGGGCATCGAAAGTTTCCTGCCCGTGCAGGAAGAAATCCATCAATGGAGCGACCGCCGCAAAAAGATAGAGCGCGTGGTCATCCCGATGATGATCTTCGTACACGTCGATCCGGCAGAACGTGCCGAAGTGCTGACCCTTTCGTCCGTCAGCCGCTACATGGTGCTGCGCGGCGAAAGTACTCCCGCCGTCATCCCCGACGAGCAGATGGAACGTTTCCGCTTCATGCTCGACTACTCCGAAGAAGCTATCGAAGTGTGCTCCTCCCCCCTCGCCCCCGGCGAACAGGTGCGAGTGATCAAAGGTCCGCTCGCCGGACTGGAAGGCGAGCTGGTGACCATCGACGGCAAAAGCAAGGTGGCGGTAAGGCTGGATATGCTGGGCTGCGCCCATGTGGATATGCCGGTGGGGTTCGTGGAGAGAGTGGGAAAGATGGAGGCGGTGAGATGAAGGATATCAATAGATAAAAGAAACGACAGACAATGAAAGGAATTGTTTTAGCCGGTGGTTCGGGTACACGCCTCTACCCCATTACTAAGGGAGTCAGTAAACAACTACTGCCTATTTTCGACAAGCCTATGATTTATTATCCTATCTCAGTACTCATGCTATCGGGTATTCGAGAGATACTAATCATTTCCACCCCCATCGATTTACCCGGATTCAAAAGGCTGTTAGGCGATGGCACAGATTTTGGCGTTCGTTTCGAATACGCAGAACAGCCCTCACCCGACGGCTTGGCACAGGCATTTATCATCGGACAGGAGTTCATTGGAAACGATTCGGTATGTTTAGTACTGGGAGATAACATCTTTCATGGTCCCGGATTTACCCAATTACTAAAAGAGGCAGTGCGTACGGCGGAAGAAGATAAAAAAGCAACTATTTTCGGTTATTGGGTAAGCGATCCCGAACGATACGGAGTCGCAGAATTCGATAAATCGGGCAACGTTCTTCATATAGAGGAAAAGCCTGAAAACCCAAAGTCCAATTATGCAGTAGTAGGACTCTACTTCTATCCCAACAAAGTGGTTAAAGTTGCACAGAACATCCAACCTTCCCCTCGTGGAGAATTAGAGATAACGACCGTTAATCAGCATTTTCTTGATGACAAGGAGTTAAAGATGCAACTTTTAGGGCGTGGGTTTGCCTGGCTGGATACCGGCACACACGACTCCCTATCCGAAGCTTCCACCTTCATCGAAGTAATTGAAAAACGCCAAGGTTTAAAAATAGCCTGTCTTGAAGGGATCGCCTTAAGACAAGGATGGATTACACCGGATAAAATACGCCGACTGGCGGAGCCGATGCTAAAAAACCAATACGGACAATACTTGCTAAAAGTTATAGACGAATTAGACAAACAGAAATGAATGTAATAAAAACAGGCATCGAAGGATTAGTAATCATTGAGCCCCGGCTTTTTAAAGATGATCGGGGATACTTTTTCGAATCATTTTCCCAGAAAGAATTTAATGAAAAGGTGGCTCCTATAACTTTTGTACAGGACAACGAGTCCCAATCCTGCTATGGAGTCATTCGGGGACTACATTTCCAGAAACCACCCTACACACAAAGTAAATTGGTGCGTGTCATTAAAGGTTGCGTACTGGATGTAGCGGTGGACATCCGTAAGAACTCCCCTACTTTCGGGCAGCATGTAGCAGTAGAATTGACCGGTGAGAATCATCTTCAGTTTTTTATTCCGAAGGGATTTGCACACGGCTTTGCAGTATTAAGTGAAGAAGCCGTGTTCCAATATAAGTGTGATGAATTTTATCATCCGGAAAGCGAAGGAGCTGTAGCGTGGGATGATCCGGATTTAGGGATCGATTGGAGAATTCCAAGAGGAGAAGTAGCGCTGAGCGAAAAGGATAAGGGGCATAAAAGACTGAAAGAGCAGATGGATACTTATAAATTGAAAGGATGAATTTAAGATTAAAATGACAGAAATCGGATTGACACATAAAAAGAGAATTGAATACATAGATGCCATGCGTGGTTTTACTATGTTATTAGTCGTATTTGGACATGTACTAACCCACTGCTTAAGAAATTATAGTGAAGATTCTGTTGTTTACTGCTTTTTCGAAAGGTTCAGAATGCCAATGTTCTTCTTCATCAGTGGCTACATTGCTTATAAAGCTGCCGAACATTGGGATTTCAGCCTTTTCCGAACAATGTTGAAGAAAAAGGCAATCGTGCAATTGATCCCGACATTCATATTCTTTTCTTTTTGGGGAATTGTACATAACAACAACCTATGGGAGACTTTCATGAAAAATGGGACAGATATTTTTTGGTTCTGCCAGGCTTTATTCGAAATGTTTGCCATCTATTATACAGTACAACTGATAAGTCATTATACATCAACAAAAACATTCAATTATCTTATCATAAGCATTGCAATTGCAACAAAGATTCTGAACGTAAATAATTTTGGACTGTATGATGAAAACGATCCATGGTTTAGGATGACAGTAGGATACCGTGTCTTACCGTACTTTATGTATTTTGTCTTAGGCTTAATGGCAAAAAAATATCATAAACAATTCATTGACCTAATGAAAAATGACGGAGCAAAAGCCTTCTTCATACTTGCATATATAAGCTTGTTCTGTTTGAATTATCACCATGACTTCGCGGGAGGGGCGATTATCAATAAGTTAAGTTATTCATTGGTACTACGTGTGGTCGGAGTCCTGTGCGTATTTTCTTTCTTTTGTAATCATGCCGACTATTTTGCCCAAAACAACAGAGTGAGCAAATATATGCAGTTTGTCGGAAGACGGACACTGGATATATATTTGCTTCATTATTTCTTTCTCCCAGACCTTGCGGTATGCAATGAATTTTTATCGACAAATACCCGTGCGCTACTGGAATTAAGCTTTGGAATAGGCATTTCACTGATGGTTATTATGGTCTGCTTATTATGCAGTACTATAATTAGAAGCAGTGATTTCCTTGGACATTACCTCTTTGGAGCTAAATCAGAAAAATATAAATAAAAAGACAATCATCTTAGCTCCATGTTTTTATCATTCATTTTGCTACTGCTATGTATCATAGCACAACACCAACACAGCAACCGCCGACTCTGTGAAAAGCGTAATTTAACGGACTCGGTCAAAATGATCGCAGCCATTGCAGTTGTCGTATGCCACCTGTTTACGTTCTACATGCATCATCCCGCATGGGCGGCAGAGAGTCAATTTGGAAGCCTTTCCGTTTCTATCTTCTTTTTTCTGTCAGGCTACGGATTAATGTGTAGTTATAGTCTCAAAGGCAAGAAGTACCTTGAAGGATTTTGCATACACCGAATAAGTAAAATTATAATCCCTTTGCTGACAGCGTATATTATATACATACCAATATTAAGATTAATAAACCATACAGGAGGGATAATAGAAGCAATTCAAAGATTATTTTCCTCCAATCCGCTCCTACCCTATAGCTGGTACGTCACGGAAATCACTCTCTTATATTTACTTTTTTATCTAGTGATGCGTTTCATTCCCAGATATAAACTGCCGGCATTGAGCCTTGCCATAGTTTTCATGTTAGCGGGAATGCTATTGGCCGGCCTGCCACATTGGTGGATAAACGCATCTCCCTGTTTTATTATAGGCCTCTGGTATTATAAATACGAACATCCCATAATGAACCAAATGAATAAAGTTAAAAAACAGCATTTCATCACTTTGATACTTCTGTTTCTCTGTACATATCGTCTCGACATTGTTCAAGACCATATTCAGATACTATCACGATGGCGCTATACATACGCTTCATTCTACCTTGTAAATATCTTGTTCATTTTATTAGTCTTGTATATACTCCAAAAAGTTAATTTTGGAAAAAATATCAAAGTTACACAAAATTTATTATGAAATTTATCTAATGCAAGGCACTGTATTCTTACTACTTGATACAATGATACACAACAGACTGCTTTTCTTTATTTTGGCTATTGTCTCCACCATTATATCTTCATTGGGCATGCATTGGATAAATAAAAGAATCATGAGAGTGCTTAAAATCTAAATCGTAAATTCACAAAATCAAGATACAGTACACAATAGATGAATAATCCATATTATATAGTCATAGTTACAGACGAAGGCTATGTACAACATGCGGCAGTCATGCTAACCTCACTTTTTGAGACAAATCGAGGGAAAAGATTTCATGTGTATGTACTGACCAACGGCTTATCACAAGAGTCGGAATCACGCATATCTACACTTTGTAAAAAGTGTGATTCTTTCCTCACCAAGCATATCTGCTCTGACGCAAAGATAAAAGACTTACCCGTGGGGCAATGGAGCGCCATGATGTACTACAAACTTTACATCCCCACCATATTACCACAGGAAGCCGAACGTTGCTTGTTCTTAGATGTGGACATGGTTATCAATGCGGACATAGCGGAACTTTACAATATTGAGTTATCTGATAACGTCATAGCTGCCGCTGAGGATATTCCGGACTGTATACAAATCAAACAACGTTTAGGATTGGCACAAGATGACTTATATATCAATTCAGGCGTAATGATATGCAATTTAGCGGCATGGAGAAGCATGGAATCTCAAATTCCCATATTCGATTTCACACGTTCTGTAGCAGAAAAAATTCAAAACGAGCAAGATGTAATAGCCATGTACTTCCGTGGCAAATTGAAGATATTGCCTATTTGTTGGAATATGGTAACATTCTATTTTAATCGGGTTCCAAAAATATTCCCCAAGTATTTACCTGAGTTGGAAGAAGCCAAACGTAATCCGGCAATTATCCATTTTGCCGCACCTATCAAACCATGGTTTACCGATTCTCAGCACCCATACGCCTACTTATACAAGAAATATATCCGAGCATACGCCCAAACGCTCCACATAAAGATAAATATGCGTTTCCCTTATGGAGAAAAGCTCACTCACTGCCAACGTTTTAACAAATATATCCGGAATCTCCTCAACCGCATAGGGGTAATGAAAGATCCGGGGTATACGCCACCTGTAAAAAAATAAGCATATCACTATTTATGAAATTATCAATCATAACTATAAATTACAACAATGCTTCAGGTCTGTTAAAAACGGCAAGAAGCATCGCTTCTTTAACTTTCAATGATTATGAATGGCTGGTAATAGACGGGGGAAGCATAGACAGCAGTCTGCAAATAATAAAAGAATATAACCATTTAATCTCCTATTCTTGTTCAGAACCTGATAACGGCATATACAATGCCATGAACAAAGGCATTACAAAATCAAAAGGAGAATATTTGATTTTTATGAACTCCGGTGACTGTTTTTATTCTCCGGATATTTTGGACATGGTCTTTTTAGGAAAAACAGACAGCGATATACTTTATGGAAACATCCTCTATGTATATAAGGATCGTGAGGAATTAAAAAAAGCTCCATCAGAACTCACTTTAAGATTCCTTTATGAATACACAATATACCATCAAGCTTCTTTCATAAAGCGTACCCTTTTAATCGCTTCAGAAGGGTATGACGAGAAACTAAAAATAGTATCAGACTGGAAAATGTGGCTTATTTGGATATTACAGAATCGAAAATTCCAATACATCAACAAAATAATATGCCGCTTTGACGCTTATGGCATAAGTACTGACAATGAAGCAGCTGTAAGTACAGAGCGAATTAAAGTTTTTGAAGAAGTTCTACCACCCGGGGTAAAAGAGCTGTTTGATGAAATATATGCCTATGAGGCTATTATTCATTATCAGCCACAATTATTTTGGCAAATACATACTAACAAATGGATGTGTAAGTTCATAAATGGTATAATGAAGGTATTGGCCTTAGTGATTAATTCACAATCAATCAAGCTAAAGATCAACAATGAGTAGAATCGATTACATAGACACAGCTAAAGGCTTTGCTATCTGTGCGGTAGTAACAGGTCATGTTTTGGTTTACGACCTGTATAGTTTTGAAAAAGCATGGAACATCTCAAACTTGACACAGTTTATTTACTCTTTCCACATGCCTTTATTTATCAGGGTTTGTTTCCGTTACAGCTATAAAAGAAAATGTCTGGCGTGATATATGGAAACGTTTCAGGACTCTCATTATCCCATTTTTTGTTGTAGGCAGTGTATATTCCCTGACCATTGGGAAAGGATTTGGATTCATGGGCGACCAAATGAAATTCGGTTATTGGTATCTTCTTGATTTGAAAGTTTTCTCACACTACATTCCAATTTCATCCTTGACTTGTGTTTCACTGTTGTACCTACATGCTTTGCCATAACTATCTCTTTAGGTATTAAAAAGATTATGCCTCCAATCTTACTACGCTACGTTTTTTCTAAGCAATAAAAACAAATACACACCTAAAACAGCCATATAATATATATCATTTTACACATGTGGCGCAAAATAAAAAAACAATGGAAGAGAACAATAAAAAAATAATGAAAAATACGATATATTTATACATACGTATGTTTGTAATAATGGGGCTCAGTTTCTTTACAACACGTATCGTATTAGAGAAACTTGGTGCTTCTGACTACGGAATAAACAACCTTGTTGCCGGTTTTGTTTCTTCTTTCAAAGTTTTGAATAACATTTTGGAAGGAGGTACCCGACGCTTTTTGGCTTATAATCTTGGAAAAAACAATGAAGGACTTATCAAAAGAACATTCTCAACTTCCTTAACCATACATCTGAGTATAGGCATAATTATTGTAATCGCATTAGAATCTTTAGGGCTGTGGTTTCTGAATTATCAACTCAATATTGAACCGGAGAGAATACGAGCAGCCAATATCATTTTTCAACTCTCCGTATTGACAACATTTCTCAGCATTATACAAACGCCCTATTCGGCAGCCGTCACTGCACATGAAAAATTCAACATCTATGCATACATGAGCATTTATGATGTCGTCGCCAAACTTGCAGTGCTTTTCTTATTGATATACATTCCCGGAGACAAATTGATAATCTATGGTATATTGCTTGCGTTTGTCTCTACTACAAGCATTCTCATCTACTATGGTTACTGCTTACGCCAATTCACGGAATGCAAATTCTCCATTAAAACAGACGATACGATATTAAAAGAAATGATGAAATTTTCCGGTTGGAATGCTCTTGGACATATTGTCGTGGTCTTTAACGGACAAGGTATCAGTATTTTGCTTAATCTATTTTTCAATACAGTAATGAATGCTTCTAAAGGGCTTGCAGATACAGTCTCTTTTACCATCAATCAATTTATTGGTGGCTTTCTTGTAGCAGCCAACCCTCAACTCGTCAAATATTATGGAGCTGGAGATATAGAGCGTTTCACGAAACTCATTTTTAACGTATCGCAGTACACAATCTTCCTAATGGCTATTTTTTGTGTTCCTGTTTTACTTGAGATTGATTACGTTTTAAAATTATGGTTGACGGAAGTTCCGCAATACACCTCTGAATTTATAAAGATAGGGGCCATTTGCAGTATAATTCCATACTCCAACAACATGGTGGATTCCGGCATTGTAGCAACTGGAAGAGTAAAAGAGATGAATATATACGCCATTCCTATTTATTTCATAAATTTACCATTAGTATATTTGGTACTAAAACTTGGCTGGTATCCACCCTTAGTGTATTTTGTCGGCTCAATCCCCGCTTTTATTCATTTTATCATTAATTTAAAAATCCTGTCTAATATCACCACCTTTCCGGCCCGTCAATATTTCACACAAATATTCTTGAAGAATTTCATGCTGATTGTAATTTCTCTTCTAATCCCACTCGCTATTCATGGCATGATGCCGGAAGGGTTGGTTCGCTTTCTTGTCGTATGTACTATTTCCGTTATTTCCACTATAACGATTATGTACTTCTTTTCTTTAAATAAAGACGTCAAGCAGATGGTAAATAAAAAAATACGATCTATTCTTTCCATGAAAAAGTAAATTAGTTAACAACTAAAATCACCCGATCATTCATATAGTATGATTTCAATTATAGTACCTGTTTATAACGCCGCATCCACACTGCCACACTGCATACAAAGCTTATTAACTCAATCATATCCGGACTTTGAGATATTACTGATTGATGATGGCAGTAACGATGAATCTTCGCGTTTATGTGATACGTATGCTTCGCAAGACTCTCGTGTACGCACATTCCATAAAGTCAATGGAGGAGTAAGTTCCGCACGTAATCTCGGGCTCAACAAAGCCTGTGGAGATTATATTACATTTTGTGACGCGGATGACTCTTTCAAGCCCAACGCATTGACTTATTTCCATAATATTATAACCCGATACAATCCGGATATCATCAGAACCGGGTATGAAGAAATATTTTCTTCCGGAAAATCAAGACAGATACAAACAGACTCCTTACATCTGGTTACAGATAAAGAGCAGATGTTTGTCATAACAGAGAAATATTGCTATTGGGGTTTTTTATGGAATTCTTGCATTAAATCAAACTTGGCCAAAAGCCACCTGTTAGACGAATCAATATCATGGTGTGAAGATCACATCTATTCTACTGAGTGCATGGCAGGTGCCAATCTAACTATTATTTCTCCTGAAATAACATACAATTACCAAAGTAATGACATACAAGCATTAGGGAACGGCAGCAACCTTTCTCACACGATTATGGATTATAAAAAAATTATCAAGATCGCAGAAAAAGAAAGAAATGCAAAATTAAAACTACACAAAAACAGTGATGAAGCCATAAAATATATAAATACAGCTTGGAGCTCTAAAATGTGGACAGCACTCTATTTTTCATTTTACTCTCCCGACCTTTTTGCCCCTTGGAGAATAACAAAAAAATATCTTAACTCCAATTATAAAATACTATATAGCACATGGAAGATTTATATCAAGAACAGATGTAAGAAGTATATCGGTAACATTTTATCAATACGATATTAGGACAGCAAACGCCCTTTTATTTTTTCAACGATTCAAGTTCAATTATGAAAATATCTGTTATCATTCCCGCATATAATGCGCAAAAGAGTATTTCACGTCTGATAGAATCCCTACTCTCCCAAACATTAAAAGAGTTTGAGATATTACTGATTGATGATGGCTCAACAGATGGGACAGCCGGCATTTGCGATGAATATGCATCAAAACACATTCAGCTTCCTACAATAAAAGTATTCCATAAAAAGAATGAAGGAGTAGCAATGGCTCGCCAATTAGGTATAGACAATGCCTGCGGCGAGTACTCGATACATGCCGATACCGATGACTGGGTAGAGCCGACTATGCTTGAAGAAATGTATAACAAAGCAAAAGCCGAGAAAGCCGATATAATAATAGCCGACTTTTTCACCAATGATACCAATATTGTGAAGCAAGAACCGACTTCCTTAGATGGTCCTGTCATAGTAAAAGACATTTTATCAGGTAAGCTTTTTGGTTCTCTTTGGAATAAATTGCTACTTACCGAAATGTATCGTAAACATAAAGCCTGTTTCTTCCCCGGAGTTAATTTTTGCGAGGACGTTCTTATTTGGGCTCAAATCCTTCAACACGACCATATTCGCATCGCATACCTCAATAAGTCATATTATCATTATATGATGAATTCAAGCTCTATTACGCACAACTTTACACGCAAATCCTACGATATGCTATGCATGTATTACACAAAATTAAAAGATATTTTACAATCAAAATATTATGAACATGAATTGCGGAAAGTCAGATTAAGGATTTTATCAGAAGCGTTTATGCACAACATATTAAGTAATACCGAAGTATGGTACCAATTGATGAAAAGGAACAAATACGCCGCATTTTGCAATACAACCAGCCCGCGGTGGTGGTTAGGTTACTTATGCATGGCGTTAGGATTGTTTCCATTAGCAAAGAAAGCTCTTTCATACAACTAAACTCACACATATATGATACCTAAAGTTATTCATTACTGCTGGTTTGGAGGAAATCCGGAACCGGAAGACGTAAAGCAATGTATTGCATCGTGGCGTAAATTTCTCCCTGATTATAAAATAAAACGATGGGATGAGAGTAACTACGATGTACACAAGAATCAATATATGAGTGATGCCTATAAAGAGCATAAATGGGCTTTCGTTTCGGATTATTGCCGTATAGATGTGGTACATAAGTATGGTGGCATTTATTTAGACACAGACGTAGAAGTAATAAGATCGTTTGATCCGTTACTTTCGGAACAAATGTTTTGCGGTTTTGAAAGCCGTGATCCATCAATGTTTAGGAAAAAAAAAGAAGTTGAACAATCAGTGGCTTTTGGCTTAGGATTTGGAGCGATTGCAGGACATAAAGTCCTCAAACAAATACTTGAACTTTATGAGGATTTGAGTTTTTATAATAAGGATGGTTCATTAAATCTGATAGCTTGCCCACGTTACCAAACACAGATATTGAAGAGAAATGGACTTACAGACAATGGAGAAACACAACGTTTTGACAATGGAATAGCCTATTCGGCGGAGTATTTTTGCCCTTTATCCAATATTACGGATAAAATGTTGTTTCTGACCGATAACACGTACAGTATCCACCATTTTTCAGTGACATGGGCCTCAAAAGAAGCGCTGGCTGAACGTGATCTGCGTTTTAAACTGAGCCATTATATGGGATTCCGGTTAGCAAGTAAAATAGCGAAATCCATATACATAATAAGAAAATCGCTGAATATATAACAGATGATTAAAATCTTAGACAGAAAGATCAAAGGACCGCGAAGATACATCTATTACGTATTGATGGCTTATTTCCTATACGGGTTGTTGGCAAAGAACTTCGGACTAAATCGGAACTTTATCTACATTACCGAAGTTTTGTGCATAGTACTTTTTTTCTGCCATCCGTATAAAATAAAGATCTGCCAACTGGGGATTCCATTCAAGATTATGTTAGCCATGTATATAGCTTCCGCTATAGGTGCATTACTACACCTTATCAGCCCATTTAACTATATATTCGGCTTTCGCGGCGACTATTTATCGATGGTGATGCTATTCGCTTGTGCCGCCTATCTCAAGATAAAAGATTATCATCATATATTCGCCTTATTTTACAAGTTTCAGTTTTTAAATGTCTTTTTTACGATCGTACAATGGCTGGTCTTTGGCTATACAGAAGATTTCAACAATGGAGCTTTCACGGCTGGCATAGGACAGGACATCTTCTGCGGAGCTTTAATGACCTATTATTTTTATGCATATAACCAAAAGATCGCTTCGCTCCAAAAATTATTGTTTGTACTTTTTTCCTGCGTTTTTATTGCTATAATTCAAGATGAGCGGTTCATCTTTATCGAAGCGGCAATTATCCTCTTTTATTTCTCGTTAGCTAATGGGTTTAATACAAAAAAAATCGTCACTGCCGTCATTATGTTGGGAGTTATCATTATTGGTTTAAAACAACTATCCGAAGATCAATTAAAAACGATTGGAAGCATTGATAACGCATTACAATATGCGCAACAAACCGGTTGGGGATATAATTTGCCGCGTATCGGCAGTGCTCCCATTATACAAAACATGTTTTTTGAAACACCGATAGAAACCTTCTTTGGAATCGGATTAGGAAAAGCTACCGAAACCAATCTACCCTTTTTGGACACATCTTTTTTCACTAAGTATCAGTTTCTTAATTATTATTGGTTCAGTTTCCAAAACCTGTTTCTACAAACAGGTTGGGTGGGGATTACATTATATGTATCTTTCTTCTTCAGCCTTCTAATCTATAATTTTCGGGAAAAATATCGTGCCCCCATACGATACCGTTATTTATATGATATCACTATTACCACAGCTTTAATATGCATTTTAGTGATTTGGTATAATGCGACACTACGTCTTTCCTATGCTATCGTTCCATATTTTGTACTAGGATTGGGACCTTGCGTAACACACGAACTCAAGATACAGCAAATAAAAAGAAAAAAGAGAAGAAAAGACAATTATATTAATTTATCACAATAACATTTTTATGAAAAAACTATGTTTCATCATTCCATACTTCGGACATTTTCCTTATTATTTCCCTTTATTTTTGAAAACCTGTCACGCCAATAAGAATTTTGATTGGTTACTTCTCACAGATGATGACATTAACTATGAATATCCCATCAATGTACATAAAGTGACTATGACATTTGAAGAGTACAAAAAGCTCATACAATCAAAATTCAATTGCGATGTGAACATAAATAACCCATATAAACTATGTGATTTAAAACCAATGTATGGATATATCCTTGAAGAATATATAACGGAATACAGCTATTGGGGACACTGCGATACAGATATATTAATGGGTAACTTAGAGGAAGTGTTAACTGATAGCTTCTTAAATGAATACGACAAACTATTCTGTCTTGGGCACATGACCATATATCGTAATACCCCACAGAACAACAGGGTATTTATGTCAGAACACAACGGCAGATACATTTACCGGGAAGTTTTAGCAACCCCCGAGATCTGCTGGTTTGATGAAGAATGGAATAATGATTATAATATCAATCGTATATTCTTAAGTCAAGGCAAACGAGTCTTTCAGAAAGATTTATCATTAAACATTTCGATGTCTTACAATCATTTCCGTTGTACACGATATGTAGGGACCCAGAACACAACAATGGCTTATGGCTATGAAGTAGAAAAAAACAAAAAAGCTTTGTATCTATGGGATAATGGGCAGTTATATCGTTTATACATGGAAAACGGAATTTTAAAAAGAGAAGATTTTCTATATATGCACATGCAAAAGCGTGTCATGCGAATGGATAAATCCATTTTACAAATGGATAAATTCAAAATAGTTCCGGATGAGTTTTTACCTCTGGAAGTTGAAAAAGTCAGCCCATCCAACTTTATGAAAATAAAAAAAACGGGATATTGCCGACACACACAACGCATGTTAAAAAACCGAATAATTCAGAAAATTCACAAAATACTACATACCAAGTAACCAATATGACTATTCCCAAAGTTTCAATTATTGTCCCAATCTACAACACAGAGCCTTATTTAGAGCGTTGTATACAATCTCTATCAGGCCAGACATTGAAAGAAATAGAAATTATCATGGTAGACGATGAATCTCCTGATAATTGTCCTGCAATGTGTGACAATTATGCAAAACAAGACCCTCGCATAAAGGTTATACATAAAAAGAATACCGGATTAGGATTTGCCCGCAACTCCGGACTTGAAATAGCAACCGGAGAGTATGTGGCCTTTCTTGACAGTGATGATTTCGTAGACATCACTATGTATGAGAAATTATACAATACAGCTTCCAACCATAACTTGGATACAGTTTTTTGTGGCTTTAATCAATACAGTTCACATAAGACAAAGCCAAGACAAGAAGTCTCAGAGTTAACAATTTATGAAGGCAAAGATATAAAAGAGAAAGTTCTACTTAACATGATAGCGGGAGAAGCCGAACAAAAGGAAGATCGTACTTTATTTATGTCTGTTTGGCATGCAATCTATTCAAACAGTATTATCAAAGAAAATAAAATTACTTTTTGTTCTGAAAGAGATATTATATCCGAAGATATTGTTTTTGACATAGACTATTTAACGAAAGCTCAACGTATCGCGTATATTCCCGATTGCCTTTATTACTATTGTTTAAATAGAAATTCGTTAACGCATGTATTCAGAAAAGACAGAAATGACAAAATCATAACAATGTACAAGAAGCTGATACTAAAAGCGAATGCGTTAAATTGGGAAATCGGTGAGAAACAAAGAATAATGCGTTTATTTATCGGATATAGCAGAAGCGCAATGATCGATTTGTGTCACTCTGATATTAGTTTTAGAGAAAAGCAAAAGTTACTTCATTCGATATGTTCGAATGACATATGGAAAGAAATATTGGATGAATATCCTTATCGAAGATTACCTCCAATATACGCCTTCTTTACAATATTGATCAAGTACAATTGTAGCCTATCAATCTACATGTTATCACATCTAAAGAAATGAAAATATTATATATAGGCACACCACACATCCATAATTTGTGGCAGGAGGGAAAAAATCCGTCCCATTGGCTCTATGGCGCTTGTGAAATGGAACAAGACAAGCATCAGGTTATTTGGGCACAAGAACGATCTAAGAGCATGAATGACCTGCAGCTACTAATTCAACATCGTCCTGACAAAATATTTATACCTAACCTGAATCTAAAATCGCATATAGTACTATTATTACTGTCTGCATTTGGGGTAGTACATACGCCTGTTTATGCCTATATACACCATACTCCTAAAGGAGGGCATCCTTTAAAAAAACGATTCTACCGACTTTTATTAAAAGGAATCAAACACGCCTTTTTCCTATCAGAACTCACCATGCAAGAAACGATTCATGGGAAATATGTAAAGAGAGAGAGATGTTCTGTCCCCGGTTGGGGAGCAGATTTATTCTTTTTCTCCCGTATTACAACGAACGACCAAGGTTATTTTATAAGTACTGGTAAAGAGCAGCGAGATTTTGACATTCTGATTGATGTTTTCAAACGAACAGGTGCCCCCCTAAAAATTTTCACTTGCAAAAGTCATGCCGGTAATAACTTTGAAGACTTACCAGAACGTTGTAAAAATATCACTAACATAGAGGTGATTATTACTGAAAACTCAAGTGAAGTCTATCCTTTGATGCTGAAAGCAATGGCTGATTCCAAAGCATTAGTATGCCCCTTACGCAAAGACAAACTGAATTATTGTGTAGGTCTTAGTACGCTCACTGATGCCGAAGGACTACATAAGCCACTCATCATCACACACAACCCCTATCATTCGCCTCAACGCATACATCCTTTCCACGTAGTAAATACAGCTGAAGAATGGATAAATGCCATTCACGATATTCAAAAACATAAACTAATTCATAAGCAAATAAAGACCCAATATTGTATGGACAAATGTTACGAGAAAATGAAAGAGAAGATGTTTCTATAAAAAATTATCTAAACCAAAAAGTGTTTACTTAACTCAATATATTAAATGAGACAACGGAATATCAGCATAGATATATTAAAATGCATCGCAGCCATACTAATCACAAACTCACATATGGGACCACTCTATGGAAAATATAGTATTTTAGCAACAGGAGGAGCGATTGGCGACGTGTTATTCTTTTTCTGCTCAGGCTTTACACTTTTCTTAGGAAGAATGGGAAGATTTGATAACTGGTATAAAAGACGTATCAACAGAATATATCCCACAGTCTTTGCGTGGGCAATAGTAGGAGCTTTCATCTTTAATTATCATAATGAAATGAGATACACGGTCATAAACGGGGGAGGATGGTTCGTTACTTGCATTATGATATATTATGTAATACTATACTTCATTCAGCGCTACATGCTAAACAAATTAAAACTTGCATTTGCCATAGCAGCGGGAATATGCATCATTTGGTATATGGTCATAGATAGACCTATAGGATATAATATGTATGGCTATACTTATTTCAAATGGTGTCATTACTTCCTCTTCATGCTTATGGGAGCCATGATGGGAATCAGCCGCAAAGAACGAACTTACTCTTTAAAATGGGATGGATTGAAATTAGCGGGGAGTATTGCCATCTATTATATCTATCTGTTCATCGGCAGGAAAATTGCAATTGTAGACGAACTCCAAATACTGTCTCTAATGCCTCTATTAATGACTGCATTTTATTTTTATAAAATATGTAATAGCAATGCCTTAAAATATTGCTATGAACACAAAATAGCAGGTTGGTGGATTAAGTTTATCGGTGGGCTATGCCTTGAGATATACTTAATACAAGAATCATTATTTACAGACAAAATGAATTCCATTTTCCCTTTGAATCTAATCATCATGTTTGGCATCATATTAATGGGAGCATACCTGCTGCGTTGCTGTGCACGTATCTTTAGCCAAACATTCAAAGAAGGTGACTACAATTGGAAAGAAATCATAAAAATGTCTTAATACGTATGCACACACCTAAAGTTTTAGTAGTAGCCACTTCCCGAAAAACTCGTGGTGGTATAACATCTGTTATAAAAGCACATGAAACGGGAGAACAGTGGAAAAAGTATCATTGTAAATGGATTGAAACACATCGAGATGGAAATAGCGTAAGAAAATTATGGTATTTAGGAACCGCTCTGATAGAATACATTTGCTTATTGCCATTTTATGATATAGTGCATATACACATAGCCACAACGCAATCAGCCAGACGAAAAGCGCTTTTTCTCTATCCTGCTAAATGGTTGAAAAAAAAAGTGATTTTACATTTCCATCCCTCTAATGAAAAGTTTTTATTTGAATCATCCAATCAAATACTTTATAGAAAACTATTCTCTAAAGCGGATTTAGTATTAGTTCTGTCCGAACAATGGCAACGGTGGATAAAGGAGGCATTGGGAGTAACCGAACACGTTGAGATACTTTATAATCCTTGCCCTTCAGTAAATGAGCGGGAAGACCTGCGAAAGAAACAGATTCTCTTTGCAGGAAGTATTATTCCAAGAAAAGGATATGAAATATTATTAAGAAGCTTTGCACGAATCGCTCAAAAATATCCCGAATGGGAAGTCATATTCGCCGGAAATGGCGAGATTGAGAAAGGACAAAGAATAGCTGAAAAATTAGGAATCAGTAAACAAATTACATTTCTTGGTTGGATAACCGATAAACAAAAAGAACGAGTTTTTCAAGAAGCCTCTATCTATTGCTTAGCAAGTGACGGTGAAGGATTTCCTATGGGAATGTTGGACGCTTGGGCTTACGGCATTCCATGCATAGTAACCCCTGTGGGGGGGATTCCGGACATCGTGAAAAATGAGAAGAACGGATTGATCTTTCAAATAAATAATGAAGAAGAACTATCGGAACAACTGGAAAAGATGATAACAGAAAAGAAACTGAGGGAAGCAATCGCGAAGGAATCTTTAAAATTAGCACGAACAACATTCAACGTTACGACAATCAATGCACAGTTAGGAAACATATACCAAAGTTTAAAATCATAAAACCATTACCATGGAACCTTACAAAATCAGCATAATACTTCCATGCTATAAAGTAGCTCAATACATTGAGAGATGCATCAATAGCATCTTAACTCAAGATTTTCCTAATTATGAAGTAATCATCATCAATGATGGAAGCCCGGATAACTTACTACAAATATGTAAACAATGGGAAGGACTATCTAATTTTACGATTTTATCTTTTCCCAATCAAGGATTATCACAAGCCAGGAATGAAGGCTTAGCTGTAGCTCAAGGAGAATATGTTTATTTTTTAGATCCGGACGATTTTATCGAGCCACAGCTTCTTTCAACATGTTACCAAGTTCTATCCGACACCCATGCAGATGCTATTAAATTCGGCTTTAAAAGTACAGAAATAGAGAGCGGGATTAGCTGGAACACCGTATCAAAAGAAAATAAGGGATATTATTCTAATAAAGACATCATAACCGAATATATGCCCAAATTTATTGGCTTTTCATTACTTGATATAAAACAAGAAAACTTCAAAACCCTTTGGGAACGTAAAGAATTTGCAGGAGTATGCATGTTTATGTATAGGAGAGAAATCCTTATCCGAAATAAAATCTATTTTCCTAAAGGAGTATCATTAGTTGAAGACAAAATATTCAATGTGCACTTCTTTTGCTACGCCCGACATATAGAGATCATAAATAAAGTCCTATACAACTACCAAATTAGAACTAACGGACTAATGACCGGATCATTAAGAAACCCTCGGGGATTAATACGAAATAAAATAGATGGAAGTGTAGAAAGAGAGAAACTTAGAAAGTTGTATCAAAAAGAGCACGGCATCGATATTTTCAATACATATCATGGAAGTCTGATACTATCGGGAATGGAATTATGTGTAAAATTAAGTTCCATTAAATATAGCGATGGCATTAAGGGATTGCATCAATATCTGTCATTGCCAATGGTTCAATATGCTTTTAAAAACTTAGACTATCAAGGTCTATCTTTTAAATTAAAGATTGCTTCATTTTGTATAACACACCATTTAACCGGATTACTATTTACCGGCACATGGCTACTCACTAAAATGGGGCTCAAAATAAAATAATATTTATAATACATATGCCATTTATTCTTATCAACGCTTACGCTTGTTCTCCCAACATGGGCAGTGAACCGGGTATGGCTTGGAATTGGTGTATAAACCTTGCCAAGCATTGTGAATTATACATTATCACTGAAGGTGAATTCAGAGACAAAATAGAGGCAGCGCTCCCTACCCTGCCTCAAGGGAAACACATGCACTTTTACTACAATCCGGTTTCGGAGGAAGTAAGAAAAATGTGTTGGAATCAAGGAGATTGGCGTTTCTATAAACACTATAAGAAATGGCAATGGAAAACTTATGAGATGGCACAGGAAATAATAGTCAAACAACATATAGATATTGTACACCAATTAAATATGATTGGCTTTAGAGAACCCGGATACCTTTGGAAAATAGATAAGCCATTTGTTTGGGGACCCATCGGCGGACTTAAGCAATTTCCAGAAGCCTATTTAAAAAACGCTCCTATAAGTATACAAGTTTTCAACAAAATAAAAAACAAGATAAATATTTATCAACTCAAATATCAAAAACGAGTAAATTCAGCACTACATAAATCAAGTATATTGATAAGCTCTATACCGGACTCTTATCAACAAATAAAGCGATATAAACGTTTAGAATCTATTATTATCCCAGAAACGGGATGTTACATAACAGACAAATTACAAGCCAATTCTAATAAGTATAATGAGCCAACTTTCAAATTACTTTGGGTAGGCAAATTTGACTTCCGAAAGCAATTGGAAATAGCTCTCCGAACAATAGCATTATTGCAACATTTACCTGATATCCAATTATATATCTGTGGTGTAGGGAATAAACAACAAACAACATATTATCACCAATTAGCCAATGATTTAAATATTCAAAAACAAATAAAGTGGTGTGGGCATAGATCTAATCAGGAAATATTATCAGAAATGTGTAAAGCACATCTCTTCTTTTTCACAAGTGTCAGTGAAGATACGTCTACAGTTGTATTAGAGGCCGTCAGTTGTCAATTGCCTGTATTATGCTTCAATGCTTGTGGATTTGGTAATGTCATCAACGAACAAGTGGGGGTAAAAGTTCCCTTATCTACTCCGCAACAATCCATCAACGATTTTGCGGAGAAGATAACATACCTATTTAACCATAGAGATGTACTAAAGCGGATGTCTGAAAATTGCAAAGCCCGTCAAGAGGAACTATCGTGGGATAATAAAGCCAAGCAGATGATTAGTTTATATGAAAAAGTATTGTCACAATAACAGAGGAAAGGCACACCACATGAAAACAATATGCACAGATATCTTTTTTCAATAAAATTTTTCTCTTTATCCGAAAAAGCATACCTTTGCAAAGAAATTCTTACCACATCATTCGAAAGCCTGTTCTTCGTGACAGGTAACAGCGTAGCGTACTTATAACCACCCATTCCTTTTTCACAAAACATGTTGAAGCTTAAAACAGTTTCACTCCTGAAGCACAGGAGCGACTTATCGGTATTGCCTGAAGGTAAATTATTGATAAACACGATTAATGCCCATTCATATAATACGGCGCTGAAAGATGATGAATTTGCAGAAGCCTTGCTCAAAGGCGGAGCACTGATTCCGGACGGGGCAAGCATGGTGCTGGCTTTCAGGTGGCTCCGGAAAGAGAGCATAGAACGTACCGCCGGATGGGATCTTTTTGAATATGAAATGGGACGGTTGAACCGGAAAGGAGGCATCTGCTACTTTCTGGGAAGCAACGGGAATACACTTAAGCTGATTAAAGAAAAAGCTAAAACCATATATCCGAATATTCAGATCAAGGCTTACTCTCCTCCCTACAAACCGGAGTTTACACAAGAAGAAAACCGAATGATGATAGATGCCATAAACGAGGCGAAGCCGGACTTATTATGGATAGGCATGACGGCTCCCAAACAAGAGAAATGGGCGTATGCACATCTGGATGAACTGGAGGTAAACGGACACATAGGAACCATCGGAGCGGTATTCGACTTCTTTGCGGGTACGGTGGAACGTGCTCCGGTCTGGTGGCAGGAGCACGGACTGGAATGGCTGTATCGCCTGATCAAAGAGCCTAAACGGATGTGGCGCCGGTATATCATCGGAAATGCCTTGTTCCTATGGAACATCACCAAAGAAAAATTCTCCATATAACATAAATCAATGAGATTAAAAAAAGCAGTATTAACGGTCTGTGTAATGGTGATGGCATCGGGAATCAAGGCACAGTACACCATGGGGACAACGGGGATGATGAACATTCCGACCGCCGAGATGCAGCAGACGGGAACGTTTATGATCGGTGGCAACTACTTGCCCAAAGAACTGAATCCGTTTAAATATAATTCCGGAAACTATTTCGTGAACATCACTTTCTTTTCATTCTTAGAATTGAATTACCGTTGCATCTTGCTGAAAAGTGACTATATGGCTACAAAGCCCAAATTCAATCAGCAGGACAGGTCTTTATCGGTCAGGATACGTCCGCTGAAAGAAGGTAAATATTGGCCGGCAGTAGTCATTGGAAGTAACGATCCGTTCAAGGACAAGGGTACAAATTATTTCGCATCCGTATACGGAGTGCTTACAAAGAACTTTAGGATAGGCGGACATCGACTGGCAGCGACCGCAGGTTACTATCACCCATTGAGTAAAGACAAGTATATCTTACAGGACGGTATATTCGGCGGCCTCAGCTATACTCCCTCCTTTTGCAAACCACTGTCCGTCATGGCCGAGTATGACTCCGACGGATTTAACGTAGGAGCAGCAGCCAAATTATGGAAACATCTCTCACTGAATGTATTTACCCGGGAGTTTAAATGTATTTCTGCCGGAATACGATATGAATGCGTTTTAATCCATTAATCCGTATGAAGAAGAAATTGATAATTATAATCGGCCTGCTCCTCTCCTGCCCTGTCATGATCCATGCGCAAGTGGCCCGTAAACTCAGGGAGTTAGGTCTGGAGAATATCCGGACAACCGAAGCCGGGGGAACAACCATCGCTGCTTTTGAGGACAATGTATATCGGGGAACTTATCGCGGAATAGGAAAAGCGATTGTCGCCGGAATGGAAGGCATAAGTAGCGGAAATCTGGAACTGGTGGCGCTGGACGGAAACGGGATTCCCCAACTGAGTATCTGTCTGCCGGATACATTGATAACCGGTTACAAGGCCGGTAAGATAACGCTGAAAGAGGTATACGAACGAATGAGCCTGAGTTACAGCACCGACCGTCCCATGCGGTTATTGAAGAAAAGCACAGAAGTGATCAACCGCTCGGCATGGAAAGCGGACATCGTCCTGTATCCGGAAGTATCTTTAGAAAACTCGACTTTTGAGAAATTATATTCATATACGGTGAATCTGTCTCCTGCCGTGGAAATGGCTTTATGGAAAGGAGCAGAAGCAACAGCACAGGTGGTTTTCCCCATCGCGACCAATATGAAAGGGGAATACCGGAAGATACGGCCGGGTGTGATGACACTCTCACAGGAGATAAGGTTCCGTAACAACTTTCTGGGACGTATCGTGATAGGTAACTTTACCAATCACCGGATCGGCGCACAGGCGGAAGTGAAATACCGCACCGGGAACGGACGGGTGGAACTGGGCGCACAGATAGGAACAACCGGATATTCGGCCATCACGGACGAAGGATGGTATATCGGGACAAGGCAACGCATCAACGCGGCCGTGAAAGGTTCGCTCTATGTTCCGCAATTCAATGTCCAATTGGATTTACAGGCCGGAAGGTATCTATACGGCGACTGCGGAATAAGAGGTGACTGCACACGCCACTTCGGAGAATATGCTGTGGGAGTATACGCCATGTACGTAGAAGGAGAGATCAACGGGGGCTTTCATTTTGCCATCCCGTTGCCCGGAAAGAAATGGAACCGGAACCATGCCATAAGAATCAAGCCGGCCGAATTCTTTGCAGCCGAATACAGCATGGTGTCATGGGGTGAGTATGCCGATAAGAAAATGGGATATACCTATCAGACACGCCCGGCAGAGAACCGGAGCAGCGGATACTTCCAACCGGAATATATACGATACTTCCTGATCAGAAGTATCGAAAAAGAGAGAAATAAAAAGCAATTTTAATATTTTCTTAATGACAAAAATGATTATGAAAAAAAGTGACTTATTTAAGATAGGTGTGTTGCTGGTGGCAACCACCTTGGGAACAACCGGATGCTCTTTCGGCGAAGACGAGAAGAAGCCGGAAATAGTAGTGGACCCTGCCGAGAAAACGATAGAGTACTACATCGCAGGTAAAGTTACCGAAGGAAGCACTGCTCTGCCCGGTGTGGAAGTAAAGGCAGGCGAGGCTACAGCTACCACAGATGCGGAAGGAGCATACAAACTGACGGTAGACAGTAAGAAAACATATACCGTTACTTTTACAAAAGAAGGATACCTGAGTATAGATAATGCACAGGCCACCATTGCAGACAATGCGGAGAACCGCAGCATGGTGAGCTTAAGCGTAAAACTAAGCAAGCAGAGTCCCGCCAAGGAAATAGATGCCGCAGCGACAGAAGAAATAATTGTAACAGACAAAGGGCACAGTGACATGACAAAGGCGGAAGCAGCCGTAATTGTCCCTCCTGGAGCGATTGAAACAACAACCAACGTAAGCATCACTCCTTATGAAGAGCCTGCAGCCGCCACAACTACCGTGACAACAGGAACAGTGGAAACTCCGGTGGCTATTGCCAATATCGAAGTGGCAACAACGGAGGCCGTGACACTTGCCAAACCGGTCACACTGGCAGTGGTGAACAAAGCCTCGGAAAATGCCACATTTGAGGACGTGGAAGTGTACAACCAGAAGGTGACAACAAGAGCTGGAGAAAGCTGGGACAAAGTGGCTGATGCTGCCTATGACGTGACATCGAACAGCTATACATTTACATTACCTGCCGGAGCAACACTGTCCGGTAAGTATTCAATGCGTATCAAAAGTAGCAAGACTACCGGTTCAGAGCAAATAGGCGAGACAAACAAAGAGGAGAAAAAGAGTAACGAAGGAAATATGACAGCCATCCCTGAATATAAAATCAACTTTGAGGCAACAGCCGGATGGGAATATACAGTGACTCCGGAAACAGCATTAACCAATGCCGGTGTAAACGCTACGGATGCAAAAGGAATGGCATCTATGATCAACAGTGCCATCGAAGCGCAAGAAGGCACGACAGGCATATACAAAGTGAATCAGGAACTGGTGGCCGGTATCAGCGGTAATCATATTCTTTATTACCTGAACCAGGCCAAATATTGCGAAAAGAAATACACGTTCAAAATCAGTGGCGGAAGAACTGTAACGATTACTCTGAAATTTTATACGGGAATGAAGATAACTTACACGAATGTGGAAGCAAGCCAGCACTCGGGAGGTAAAGTTTAAAATCGATCCTGTAAACACTATTCTTTTACTAAATAACTAAATTATGAAGCTGAATAATATAAAAACAGTATTGCTCTTGGTAGGATTGCTGATGGCATTCGGAAATATGAAAGCACAGGACAATCCGTTCAAACCGGAGTGGTTTGTGTCGGGAGGTATAAATGGACTATCGGCTTTAAACGGTTCGGCAAGCAACATGCTGGGAGGTAAAGTATCCGGCGGAGTGTGGTTAAACAAGATTATCGGTCTGCGTGTCAACGCGGAGGCCGGTAATGTGTGGCTGAAAGACGGATACAACGCTGTAACGGCAGGTGCCGGAGCAGACATCATGGTGAGCTTGATGAAGAACTATACAAATGAAGACAGCAAGTTCCGGCTGAATGCGATTTTCGGACTGGGATACAACTACTATTCATTTGATAACGACTTTCCGAATTTATCGAAAACGAATATGATAAGCGGTAATTTCTCTCTGCAGGCTGCCTTCAAACTGAACGCAAAACTAAGTGTCTTTGCAGAACCGGGAATTAAAATCAGCACCAAGTTCTATGATGTGGAAAATAAGGATGATGTGTTTGCCGTCGGCATGATGACCGTAGGCGTAATATACAAATTCTAATAACTCAGAGATTCTCCACAGAATTACACTGATTGGCAGCGGTCATTTTTATACCGATAAAAGAAATGATCAACCGGGTAAAAATCGGTACACTCTGTGGAGAATTCAAAAACGGATTGACTAATGAAATTAAGTAAATTCTTATCGAGCAGAACAGGAAAACGTTTCTATAACCTCTGTTATTGTTGGGGAGCCTGTCTTGTAATTCTGGGAGCTGTATTCAAAATAGCTCACATGCCTTATGATAATCTGTTATTGATGATCGGATTATTTACGGAAGTATTCATTTTCTTCATTTCCGGATTTGATGAACCGGCAAGAGAGTACAAATGGGAAAGAGTGTTTCCGTTATTGAATGACAAAAACGCAAACATAAATCCGAACACGGGAGTAGCAGACACGCTGGTGACGGAAAAGTACCTGCAGCAACTGAAAAGATTGGAAAGCAACATCGGAAAACTCAATGAAACATACGAAGCACAGATTAAAGGCATGACCGAACATGCCAGGTCGTTGAACGATATGAATTCGGAAGAGTTGAAAAAAGAAATGGAAAAAATGGCAGCATACATCGAATTGCTTAACAAACAATACAGTCAGATGCTGAATGCCATGAACGTGAAAACAGGGAAATAACAGAAACACATGGCTAAATATACATTACCGCCAAGACAAAAAATGATAAACCTGCTGTATGTGGTGCTGATTGCCATGCTGGCTATCAATATATCATCGGATGTCTTGGAAGGATATGGACTGATGAATAATGATTATCTTCCACAAATAGAGCAGTTGGAAGAATATAACCGGACTTTACTGGAACGAATCAACAACAGCCGGAATGATCAGACAACCTTATCAGCACAGAGCATAGACGCAACAGCAGGGAAGCTGATGGGCACACTGGAAGGACTGAAAGAAGATATTGCCCGGAAAGCGGACAAAGAAAAATATGAAACGGGAAAACTGAAGGCTAAAGACGACCTGAATGCTGTGCCGGAAGTATTCCTGTCGGTGACCGGAGGCAAAGGCAAAATGCTCAGGCTCTCACTGGAAGCATTCAAAGCGGAGACACTGTCACTGATTAAAAATGAATCACACCGGAAACTGGTCGGCACTTATCTGGATACGGAAGGACCGGGCACAGGCATTTCCTGGGAAAAAGAGACGTTCTCCTACCTCCCTGCCATCGGTGGAGTGACATTCATCAACAAAATACAGGAAGAGGTGCTGCTGTGTGTAAACGAAGTATATCGGTCATTGCTGCATGAAGAAGCGGAAGACGGAAAAAGCGGGACCTTTGTATTTATCAATGAAGACCAGATGATAGTAAATAGAGACGGAACGGTGGATTTGCCTGTAGTACAGATTACACCCACCTTAACAAGTATCTTGTATACCGACTATGAAAACCCGTTAAATATACTGACTGCGGGAATCCCATTCAACGAGGTGACATTCAATATGACTAATGGAAAGATACTTAAAAGAGGAAATCAATGCATCGCCGTTCCCAATGAAAAAGCACAGACAGCAACCATAACCGCCACACAGATAAAAAACGGAGTGGCAAGACAACTGGCCGAGTATCGATATACCGTAAAGGCATTGCCCGATCCGACACCCTATATCCTCTGTACGGATGACAATGGAAATACAGTGCAATACCGAGGAAATGTACCCATTAACAAACGGCTGGTATCCAACATGACACAATTGGGGGCTTCAATCAGTGATGGTCCGAAAGCCAACTACGAGATTAACAGTTTTGAAATGGTATTGATTAAAGGAAACAGTAAAGCGGTAACTTCAATAACCAACACCGGAAACAAATTCTCGGCCAGGCAAATGGAATTGATCAGACAGTTGGAAAAAGGAGACAAACTCTATATCACTTCAATTGTCGTGACCGGTCCGGGAAACAAAAAGAAACAGATTGCATCAATAAATGTCGTATTAATATAGCACAACCATGACAGGTATATTGGGATTGAAACAAAATAAATGGATCGTTGGGGCAGCACTGCTACTGACAACTTGTAACTTACAGGCACAGGAACAGCCAAACGTCAAGGAAAAGTTTGAAAAAGGTAATTGGTTTGTATCGGGTGCTCTGAATGGAGAATGGATGACCAAGACTATCGGTAACGTGTATGCAGGCGGCAAAGTCTCCGGAGGAGTATATCTGACACCTTTCTCGGGCTTCAGGGCCACTGCGGAGATTGGTAAGAACCGGATAGAAAATAATGCAGAGGCCACACAACTCAGCGCAAACCTGGATTATATGCTGACTCTGATAGGAAATAATGGATTCAAAAGATTCAACCTGACGGCTATTTTAGGTGTCGGTTTCAACTATTATGACTTTGGAGACAATGACCCGAAATACACAAGAGTAAACACTATTTCGGGGAACTTCTCAATTCAGGCTTCGTACAATGTAAACAGAAAGTTCAGTGTATTTATAGAACCGGGATTGAAGATTTTACCCAAATACTACAACAAGGAACTGAACAACAAAATTTATATGCAAAGCAACCTGACAATCGGACTTGCATATACTTTCAGAGATAAATATCGGAAGAGTATAAATAACAGTACCCAATCACTCTATATGCCGGAAACGGATCTACTGGAAATAAAGCAGAAAGTAGGGATACTTTGTGAAGAGGTAATGCAAATGAAACAGGAATTAAAGGAACGCCGGAAGATAATGGATGGCCAGAACTTAATGATTGTTCCGCAAAAAGATGCACTCTCCATCGACATCATGTTCGATGAATTTAGTTCATTCGTCAGTGAAGAACAGGGACAGAAGATAGATGGTATAGGTGAATGGATGAAGGATAATAACTCAAGCATCCAAATCATTGCTTTCAGCGATAATCTTACAGATAAGAAAGCAGACCGGGAATTGCGCAGCCGCCGTTCGGAAGCCATCCGAAAGATATTGATAGAAAAACATCATATCGCGCCCGAACGAATCACCGAATCGACTCCGGAAGCAATGGGATATGAAAACAAAACGGGATGCAATGCCATGATTGTATACATTCCCGAAACTAAATAATAATAACCATTCACACACACTAATTACATGACGATTGCTGTTGATTTTGATGGTACTATCGTAGAACACCGTTATCCGAAAATCGGTGAAGAGATTCCATTCGCCACAGAAACCCTGAAGATATTGGCCAAAGAGCGTCACAGACTGATTTTATGGACTGTACGCGAAGGTGATTTACTTGAAGAAGCCATTGAATGGTGCCGGCAGCGGGGGGTCTCCTTCTATGCCGTCAATAAAGACTATCCGGAGGAAGAAAAAAATCATCACGGATTCTCCCGCAAACTGAAAGCAGACCTTTTCATTGATGACCGGAACCTGGGAGGTTTACCCGACTGGGGAACCATCTACCAGATGATCCATGAACAAAAACCATACGAACCCGTTCTATCTGACAGACAGAAATTGGCCGGTGATTCAAACTGGATAGGGAAACTGTTCGGCAAACGTAACAAATAAAAGGAAAGGACCAACGATGAATAATCATGTAGTAATTATGGCCGGTGGCATAGGAAGCCGCTTCTGGCCGATGAGTACACCGGAATGTCCCAAACAATTCATAGATATATTGGGATGTGGGAAAACACTGCTCCAATTGACAGCCGAAAGATTCGGCAACCTTTGCCCGCAAGAAAACATGTGGGTAGTCACATCTGAAAGGTATAAAGACATTGTTCAGGAACAATTGCCGGGTATACCGGAAAACAACATATTGGCAGAGCCCTGTCCCAGAAATACGGCTCCTTGCATAGCGTATGCCTGCTGGAAAATAAAAAAGAAATATCCGGATGCCAACATTGTGGTCACTCCTTCTGACCAAGTGGTGATTGATACCACCGAATTTCGCAGAGTAATAGACAAGGCACTCTCGTTTACGGATAAAAGCAGTGCCATCATTACACTCGGAATAAAACCCGGGCGTCCGGAAACCGGTTATGGGTATATTGCCGCAGGCGAACCCATAGCAAGGGATAAAGAAATATTCCATGTAGAGTCTTTCAGGGAAAAACCCAATAAAGAGACAGCCGAAAAATATCTGACGGCAGGTAATTATTTCTGGAATGCAGGGATTTTCGTATGGAATGTGAGAACAATCACAGCAGTCATGCGGGTTTATGCACCGGGCATAGCACAGATCTTCGACCGGATTTATCCCGACTTCTATACAGAACGTGAGGAAGAGACTGTAAAAAGACTATTTCCCACAGCCGAAAGCATTTCAATAGATTATGCAGTGATGGAAAAAGCAGAAGAGATTTATGTACTGCCCGCAAAGTTCGGATGGTCCGATTTGGGAACCTGGGGAGCACTGCAGAGTCTGTTGCCCAAAGACAAAGAAGGCAATGCCACAGTAGGAACAGATGTCCGGATGTACGAAAGCCGGAACTGCATGGTACATACTTCACAAGAGAAACGGGTAGTCATACAAGGTCTGAATGACTATATCGTGGCTGAAAAAGACAATATACTGCTTATATGCCAATTATCGGAAGAGCAACGAATCAAAGACTTTTCAAAAGAATAAATGTTGATCCCTTTCAATATTTATAAGTCCCGGTTTAATGCCGGGCGTAGGGGCGTCCCGATGTGAATCGTGGCAGCTTTTATTTGTTTTGTTTGTGTGTGTTCCTCCGGCCAGGCGTGGTCGGAGGAACATTTTTTATCACCTATGATGAACCGGATATCTTTCCGGCTCTATTAAGACAGAAAAGAGATCAGCACCCCTGCCGCTACGGCAGACCCGATCACTCCCGAGATATTGCTGGCCATGCAATATTGCAATACATGATTTTTAGGATCATATTTCAAGGCAATGTCATTGGCTACACGGCTGGCCATAGGAACGGCACTAAGTCCCGTAGCACCAATCAGCGGATTAATCTTTTTCTTCGTAAACAGGTTCACCAGTTTCACAAAGAAGATACCTCCTGCTATAGACAAGGCAAAAGCCAGGAATCCTCCTACCACAATGCCGATAGTCGTCCAGTTCAGGAAGGCTTCACTCGTCATAGTGGCTCCTACCGACAAACCCAGAAAAATGGTTGCCGCATTCATTATACTATTTGAAGCCGCATCAAACAGACGGAAAGTATTGGCACCGATCTCTTTCACCAGGTTACCGAACATCAGCATACCGATCAAAGGCACTGCACTCGGTACAAAAAGAGCTACGACCGTAGTCACCACAATCGGGAAAACAATCTTCAGTACGCGGAGATTTTTAATTTCCGTTTTCGAAGGGTATTTCTTTTCCTGCTCTTTCATATTAATGCTCAGTTCCTTCTTGGTACACAAAAGCCGAACGACCAATGGTATGATAACCGGAACCAGTGCCATATAAGAATAGGCGGCAATGGCAATCGGACCCAACAGATGAGGAGCCAACTTGATGGTGGTAAAGATAGCCGTAGGTCCGTCCGCACCACCGATAATTCCCAAAGAAGCCGCTTCACTGGGTGTAAATCCCATCAGGATAGCTACCAACAATACGGTGAAGATACCCAATTGGGCTGCAGCCCCGAAGATCGACAGACGCAGATTGCGAAGCATCGGCCCGAAGTCCGTCAATGCTCCCACTCCCATAAAAATGATCGGGGGAAGGAACCCTGTCTTTATAAGCATATAATATACAAAGTTCATCAGTCCCAATTCATGAGCAATATCATGGAGAGGCATCTCCCAGATATTCTTCATTACTCCGTTCACCAGGATCATGCCATTCTCGTCAGCCTGTATCACTCCCATCCCTCCACCGGGGAAGTTAGCCAGCAATACTCCAAAGGCAATCGGCACCAATAAGAGGGGCTCGTATTGTTTCTTTATACCCAGATACAAGAGAACGAAGGCGATGACATACATCACCAAAAACTGCGGTTCGGCAACAATATTGCTGAAAGCAGTCATATCATATAATTTTTCAAATATTCCGTTCATCATCCTATCTTCATTAATACATCATCTTCAGAAACCGTATCGCCGGGATTTGCAGAAATAGCTGTTACCGTTCCACCAAATTCGGCACGGATGGCATTATAGGTTTTCATTGCTTCCACGTAGCAAAGCACATCACCTTCTTTTACCGCATCGCCTACCTTGAGCGGAGTCTCTTGCGCATTCTTCACCAGGAAGAATTTTCCTTCAAGCGGAGAAAGCACCTCTTTTCCCTCACCTGCAGCAGCAGACGGCTGTGAAGCCGGTGCAACAGGCAGTTCCGTATCTCCGTAAGCAACTGTAACCCGGTAAGCTTGCCCGTCTACCTGTACTGTAAGTGTTTTGGGTTTTGCCTCTTCAGCAGGTGCCTGTTCTTTCTCCGCCCTGCGTTTTGCCACATCGGCCAAGAAATCTTCTTTCGCTTTCCCGCTCTTATAAGCTTCATATTGAGCCGGATGCATCGCATATTCAAAGAGTTCTTCATCGTCCTCGCCTATCTCCCACTTCTTTTCTTTCATCAGTTTGCGATATTTGTCAAGATCGTCCGGATAGTTATCCTGCGGATTTCCCTCAAAGAATTTCCTTCCTTCTCTCTCGGCTTTCTCTATTATCTCAGGAGCGAGCTTGCCCGGCAGGCGTCCGGCTTTACCCAGAATCATATCCCAAATATCATCAGCGATCATTCCCCAACGCTCTTTTCCTTTCTCCATCGCGATAACATTCATCATCGAGAGATTTTTCACATACTGGCTAAAGGGAGTTACCAAAGGAGGATATCCGACGCGGGGCCATACATAAGCCACTTCATTGAACAACTTGATCAGAAGCTGATCTTGTGTCATGAAAGGAAGATTGTGTTTTGCCTTATACTTATTAATGGATTCCAGATTCGTTTCCAAATCCGCCATCAGGCTTCCCATCATTCCGCCCGGAAGTCCCGGAGCTATCAATAATGAATTCATCAGCCGGTTTTTCGGACTGATATACAGCCCCAGAAAGTCGTCCATGAATTCCTGAATCAGGGCCCGCACCTTCATATAGGCCTCCATATTAATCTCAGGCACCTGGAATCCCGCATCCTTCAACATGGCCTGCACACTCAACAAATCGGCATGTCCCGTTCCCCATGACAACGGTTCCATTCCGACATCCACATAATCACACCCGGCCTCACATACTTCCAAAATGCTGGCCATGTTAAAACCCGGTCCCGCGTGACTGTGATATTGAATAGGAATATCGGGATGTGCTGCTTTGATATTTGCCACAATCTTGCCTAAAGAAACGGGACGTCCGATACCTGCCATGTCTTTAATGCAAATCTCGTCCGCCCCCAATTTAATTAATTCTAATGCCATGTCGGTGTAGTACTCCACCGTGTGAATCGGCGAATGGGTGATGCAGAGTGAACACTGCGAAATCATTCCCGCTTCTTTGGCATAAGTGATGGAAGGTGCAATGTTACGTACATCATTCAGCCCACAGAATGTACGGGTGATATCCGTCCCCTGTGCTTTCTTTACTTTATAAAACAACTTACGCACATCGGCCGGAACCGGACTCATACGAAGCCCGTTAAGGGCACGATCCAACATATGGGTTTGTATTCCGGCTTCATGGAAGGGCTTCGTCCATGCGCGCACAGATTTATTGGGGTTCTCACCAAACAATAGATTTACTTGTTCAAAACCACCGCCGTTTGTTTCTACCCGGGCAAAACATCCCATTTCAACAATAGCAGGTGCTACCTTCACTAACTGGTCTACCCGAGGCACATATTTACCGGCAGACTGCCACATGTCTCTAAAAACCAGACTAAATTTTACTTCTCTTTTCATTTCCGTTTTCGGTATTATTCTATAAGATTAATTTTCAGATTTTCTCGATTTTAGTCACTTTCCCTTTTCCTTGTGTCACTACATTGACAGCCGCTGTAATGGCTGCAACAATATTACCGGGAATAGGAGCTGATACTTTAGCTCCCTGTTTCACAAGAGGTTGTTCCTCAGGGGCATATTTATTAACTAAAGAGATGAGTAATTTTCCTAAATAGATCACAAGAAGGAGAATAGCAAAGACAGTTGCCATTCCGACTACCATCAGCAGAAGCGCTGTTTCCAGATTTTCCATATAAATTAAATTATTAGTAAACAATGTCGATTTGCAAAAAATCGTTCGAATTTAGCAATAATTTATTAATAAGTGAAAGACAAAAAACTTAAAAAACACAAAAGCGACCAGACGGCTCAAAATGTGTAATTACATTTTAAACCGCCTGATCGCTTTCATCTTAGCTCTAATTTTTTACTTTTGCACTATGGGTATCGGTGCAGCCGCAGACGAAATAAACCCTTTCAGACTCTTCAAATAATCGATAAAAGCCGTGGTTGTTTCAAGTTTCTGATTATTAAAATCTCCTATTTCATAACCTGAAAATAATTTGCTGTCATAACCGTCACCACCGGAAGTAATGAAAGCATCCAACACAACAATACATTTATCGTCATCACGGATTATCTTATTGGTACGGCAGTCGGTTATCGTTTCAATATTTCCTTTAGAATTCAAATGTAATTTTAAGTAAGAAGTTTGCAGAAAACCGTTTTTATTTCTGCGTCCATCGTCCAATAATTGCTTCAATCGTTCACCCGTAAACCGATAAGCCACCACATTGCCACCGAATGGAAGCACATTACCGGCACGCAACCTTGTGACCTTTCCGGCCGGAATACTGGCACGTAAGCCCCCGTAATGATTCACTCCAATCACAGGTAATTTTTTCAGTTCATCCGCCACACATTCACTTTGCAAGAAACTCTGCACGTAGGCAGCAGTCACATAAGCTCCCACAGATGTATAGTCCCACTTATTAACGGTACGGTCATGGATCAAAGCATCCTCAGCATTAGTCAAGCTATCCGACAATCCATATTCTTTCAGTGCATTATTGACCAATGAATCAATATATGGATTCGAAACCTCACCGGTACGAATAGTATCGCCACCGATATAAGAAACCTTACAACTCCCTCCTTCTCTGACAACCTTGAAATCCAGTTTACCGACGTGTGTACCGTTGACTCCTGCCTGAATGATGGGAACATCGTTCACCTTACTAAGCACCACTTCATGGGAATGACCGGAAATGATAGCGTCCACTCCATTAAGATAAGGAAGTGACTTGGCATTCTCTTCTTCAATAATATCTTTATTTTTCATATTGGTACCAATGTGCATCAGAAGCACCACCAGATCCACCTTCCCCTCTTTCTTCAACCGGCAAGCCGTCTCGACACGGGCAACATATGTGGGATGTACAAAAGCCAATCCTTTGATATTTTCCGGACTCGTCTTATGGGCAGTTTCCGTTGTTGTCAATCCAACAAAAGCAACACGCACCATTCCTCCGTTTTTCATCTCCAGATTCACAATCCGGTAAGGTTTTGCCCACTCCAACGAATCCCCCCGTTCTGAAATGATATTGGCAGCTACAAAGTTCATATATACTTTGGCTGTATCCGTCAGATAAGGTAATCCCCAGTCAAATTCATGGTTACCTACCGCTGACATCTTGACATCCATCTCCCGAAACATTTCAGGCAACGGATTACCTCTTGTTATTCTTGAGAAATAACTCCCGCTGAAATTATCGCCGACCGAAAGCACTATTGTATTTTTATTTTGTTCTTTCTGAGTCAAGATAGTTTGTACTAATTTCCCTGCCCCGGGCACTCCCTTATCGCTGGCAAAGGCCCCATGGAAATCGTTAAACGATACCAAAGACAACGTATCCACCGATACGCATTCGTTTACCGATACTTCTGTTTGCGACTTATGTTCTTTTTTCTTCTTTGTTTTCAGAGGTGTCTGAGCCCATGTTCCTGCAAGAAGACAGAAAAGCAGCCCTAATGAAGCAGCTCTTTGAAAGTATAATTTTTCCATAGCAATTTATTTTAAGTATTTTCTCACAAAGGTAAAAGAAATATATTCAAAAGCAATTCGTTTCCCGGAAAAGTAAAATTTAGTTTTCTTGTATTCCCATATATATAAAGGAAAGCCGGCCGGAATTTTTCAAATATTCCAGCCGGCTTTCCTTTATAATACTGATACAATGAATCTATTATATCTTCTTAATCGTATCTACCACCCTCCTGATATCTTCATCTGTCAATGTAGGTCCCGAAGGCAGACAAAGCCCGATATCGAACAACCTCTCACTCGTACCATTCCCGTAAAACGGAGCATCCGTAAACACAGGCTGAAGATGCATCGGCTTCCACAAAGGACGAGTCTCTATGTTTGCGGCATCCAGCTTCAGGCGAAGATCCTCACGACTCTTGCCCGCAAGCTTCGGATCAACCAGAATACAAGTCAGCCAAAAATTGGAAGCAAACCGCGAATCAGGATTCTGAAGAACCGTTATACCGGGAACGTCCTTAAGCAGCTCCGTATAAAGAGTATGTATAGCCCGTCTTCGGGCAATATGTTCATCGAGGACAAACATCTGCCCACGACCGATACCCGCACAGATATTGCTCATACGGTAATTGTAGCCGATATGGGTATGCTGGTAATGCGGAGCGGCATCACGAGCCTGCGTCGCATAGAACTTTGTTTGCCGGGCCTCCTCTTCCGTACGGCAGATCAGAGCACCTCCACCGGAAGTCGTGATCATCTTGTTGCCATTGAAAGAGAGTGCGGCCAGTTCACCGAATGTGCCACACTTCCGTCCGTTCAGTTCCGAACCCAAAGCCTCGGCAGCATCCTCCAATACGGGGATACCATAACGCCCCGCAATATCCATGATCTCGTCCATCTTGGCAGGCATACCGTAAAGGTGAACGGGAATGATCGCTTTCGGCAACCTGCCCGTCTTGCGCAAACGGTCCTTTATAGCCTCCTCGAGCAATACCGGATCCATATTCCAGGTATCCTTCTCACTGTCCACAAAAACAGGTTTGGCCTCCAGATAAGAAATCGGATTGGCAGAAGCGGCAAAAGTAAAACTTTGGCAGATCACTTCATCACCAGGTTTCACATCCAGGAGAATCAAGCCCAAGTGAAGTGCAGCCGTTCCAGCACTCAAGGCCACCACATAACGGTCTTCATGCAAATATTCGGTCAAAGATTGCTCAAAAGCATCCACGTTAGGCCCCAAAGGCACAACCCAGTTCGTATCAAAGGCCTCTTTTATAAAGTCTTGCTCACGGCCACCCATGTGAGCAAGCGAAAGCCAGATTCGTTTGTTCATAACGAAATTATCTATGTTTATTTGATTTTCTTACGTAGTAAGGAATAAAAAGAAAAGAAAAAACACTTAACAGCAGCAGCCCATATTTACGCATATATGATTTCTCCATGTCCCGGATAGAGGTTGCATCCTACAGCAATTTTTTTAATGCGCTCTAAAGACTTTTCTGCCTCCCTCTTGTTACTTTTTGGGAAAGTCGTTACCACTTTGTGTTGAGGCAAATAGGAATCTCCGGTAAACAAACAATTATTTATCTGAAAACAACAGGCGCTCCAATCATGTCCGGGAGTTTCGTAAGTTTTCATCTGCATCTCGTCTCTACCAAATAAAGATATGATACAATTGTTTTCTACTACTTCAATATTATCATCATATTCATATATAAAAGAAGTAGAATGGTATCTGGACATATTCAATCGGTCGGAAAACAGTCCTTCTTTTCCATGTAATGAAAGATACACTTTAACGAAGGGAATATTAGATACCACTTCATTCAATCCATAAATATGGTCGAAATGTGAATGAGTGATAAAAATAGCCGCAAGTTCTAAATCAAAGCGCTGCAACTCTTCTAATATAGGTTCCGGATCACCACAATCAACTAAATAGCATTGACTCTGGCAATCATCTTTAATAAGGTAAGTGTTAGATTCAAAAACTGAATTTACAAAACGAACAATCTCCATCTATTTCCCCTGAAGTATCCTTTTAATGTCCTTAAAACTTTTCATTTCGGCAATCTCTTCAGGTTCCAGCTCTACATTAAATGCCGATTCAATCTCAACCACTAATTCCAAATGCTTCAAAGAGTCCCATTTTTCACAATTCACCTGGGCGCAACTTTCATCCACATTCTCCAGTTCAAATACCAGTTTCAGTATCTCCAATATTTTCTCTTCCATATCAGTTCATATTTATTTTATAATAAGATTCTATTTGATAATTACCCGACAAACATTGTACATATGCTTTTGTCCCATCCTCTTTCTGATCTGACAAATCAAACCCTACCCTATCGTAAAAGTCAGCTACTTGGGTATTTTTTAATGTCGGATAATAGTCAGCATATATCTTGCCAACTCCATAGCTGTGCAAGCGATTTAAAATAAAACGTACAAAAGCTAACTCAATTCCTTTACCTAAGATCCTACAGCTTAACAGCAATGAATCAATTCTCATTCCATCAGCAAGAGATTCTAAAATTATAGCTCCGGTGATACCATTATCTCCGAATTTATCTTTTACACTAATACAAAAGACAGACCATCCTTTTTCTATAAGACTACGAATTTCCACATCAGTATAACGTTTAGTTGTCAGATTAAACTGATTTGTTTTCTGAGTCATCTGTGCAATACGAGGAATATTAAATTCGTTTGCTCCCGTTACCGTAACCTCAATTTCAAGGCTTGCCAGGTAAGCACCAAGATCTGTAAATTTCTTTTTTTCCTGTGTCCTGCTAACGTTCGCTTTATATTGTTCCGTCTTTTTCTTATCCTCTTCCGTAATGGCATAGACTCGGAAATAACGTTCAACCAAGTTGAAAAAGAATACCGGCAACAGATAAGGATACTTCGGAAAATCAGGAACTTCCACCATCGGCAAAAGTTGCTTCACCAATTCTCGTTCTGTGGGATTATCATCAACAAAAACAAAACTATCCAGACCGATATTCAATTCCTGAGCCAATTCTTTTATATTATCAGCTTTGTTCTGCCAATTGATTCGATAAGCAGAGAGATATTTCTGATTAAGTTTTATAAACGGATTCTTTTTCCATGCTTCCAGCACATCTGCTTCATTATTTTTGCTGCAAACCGTCAAGATAACCCCTTGTTTGCTTAATTCAATCAAAGCTTCCTGAAAATAAAGAAAAGCCTTTCCGGGGTAATCTCCTCCGATACCAATACCTCCAATACCGTCCTCACCCAGTACACCACTCCAAAGTGTATTATCCAAATCGAGAACCAAACATTTTTTCCTGCTTAAAGCAAGCTCTCTTGTTTTACAAGTGAACCATTTGCGAAAAGCTCCTGCCAACTTAGGATTAATCACCATCTGGGAAAGAAAATAATATTTCCAATCGATCCATTGGTCTTTGGGGTAATCCGATAAGAATTCAGAAAAATCAATGAATTTTACATTTGCATATGTATTGCAAAAATCACGAATATCCATATTAAATCTTATAATCGAATTTTTGAGCTCATAATTTGTACTACAAAAATTCAAATTATAAAGATTCTCCAAAGAAAAAACGATCAGCAGACTGTGAGCAGGAAGTTGTTTATAAACAATCTGCAACTTATCAAAATATCCATTTACTTCTTCTGTCAAAGAATCAATGTCAAATTTTATAGGAACCTGATAAAACCACACATAAGAATCTACTTCCAAAGGGACATATGAAATGTCATCATAACCGGAATATCCTACATCTGTCGTGCCAAACAGATTCTCTAAAGTGTTATTACGAAAAATAAAATACTTCATAACAGCAGTATTAAGACTCTACTAACTCTATTAAACCAACTTTCTTATTAAATAAGAAACAAACACGCCTTCCACCAATAGCACATGCTTCCACAGCCTTGATAAGTGGCACAAACTTTATTTTCTTTAAACGAGCAATAGCCCCTTCCATGTCATCTACCGAATAGCAACAATGATAAGGAGTTACTCCCATTTTATCCAACGTTCGGTTTACCGGAGAATTTTCATCTACAGGTGCCAACAGTTCTAACATCGGCATACCTTCTTTCGTCAGAAAACAGATTTTCACATTCTGTATTGCATCAATTACAGTTTCTGTTTTCTGATACCCTGCATCTATATAATACTGTGCAGTATCATCTATATCAAAGACAGCTATTCCAATATGATGAAATTTAAAATCAGGAAGCATAACTCAATATTCTATTATAGGTGATATATGACATTCGTTATAAACAATGCGTGCAGTTGCCCACGACAATCCGGCACCAAAACCACACATCACTACTACTTTTTCTTCATTCAGCTTCTCCCAGAGTTCAGAAACGATAGTTAAAGGTACAGAGGCTGAACTTGTATTTCCATACTTAGCAATACAATAGGGCACTTTAGTTTCATCAAACTTCAATCTTTTTACAAAGAAATCAGTCATAAATTTATTAGATTGATGAAAAACCAGATAATCAATATCCTCTAATGAGGAATCAGTTATTTTCACGACCTCTTTTACTCCTTTGGGTACTACACTTATAGCAAAATTGAATACATCCATCCCATCCATAAAGATTTCCATATCCGTACGATAGTTACCATCTTCACGTTCTTTTTCCAAACAGGAATCAGACGTAAGAGGATGACGCATTCCACCATGTATTTTCACAGCATCTGCCCCAGTTCCATCTGTATTTAAGATAAATACAGAATCCTTATAAGCTCCTTTCTCTACCAAGGTGGCTGTTCCCGCATCACCATATAAAGGTACATTGACTTTATCTCGAGGATTCACTATTTTAGAAAAAGTTTCGCCGTCAAGTAGCAATACTCTGTTTACACCTTCCATCGAAGCATAAGCATATGCTGCAGACAACGCATAAACATAGCCTGAACATCCCAAAGTCAAATCCAAACACGCACATGCCTTAGACAAACCTAAACGATGTTGAAGAACACAAGAAGTGGCAGGAATACGGTAATCGGATGTTTGACTCACAAACAAAAGTACATCGATTGATTCCGGATCAATCTGATTATCCTCCATCAATTTTAATGCTGCCTTATAGCATAAATCAGATGCACATACATCCAGCGGACTAATCCTGCGTTCATGAATACCAACGGAATTAATCATTTTATCAACTTCCTCCTGACTCATTAGATAAGCCAAATCTTTATTGTAGGCAACCGCTGAAGGAACACAAGCTGCCATTGCTTTCACACCTACGTTATGATATGTTATTGTAGCCATTTATTATAATAAAGTAAATCCTCCATCTATTATCAAGTTTGCCCCTGTAGTAAAGGTACTTGCATCAGACAGTAAATATATTGCAGCATATGCTATCTCTTCTGGTTTCCCATAACGTTTTAAGGGATACAACTTTTTATCTTCTTGCAATTGTTCTTCTGTTATATCGCCGCAATGAATCAAGGGTGTTTCAATCATTCCTGGCAAAAGAGCATTTACACGAATTTCTTTGGAAGCCAAATCAACAGCCATGCCCCTAACCATTGCAGACACAGCCCCTTTAGAAGCAGCATACATTGAGTTTCCTATATGTGCCGCAACCGGACCATCAATAGAGGATAAAAAAACAATAGATGAATTCTTCCGTACTTTTTTTCCCTTCAGTAATTTCTGAATTAAAATAACGGGGGCAAAGAAATTAGTCTCAAATATGTGTTGTAACCTTTCTTTTTTGATAAATTGAAAAGGAAGACAATCTCCAATACCCGACGCAAGAACAACCCCATTTATGATAGATAAAGAATCAACCAGATTATCTACAGCTTCCAATTCATTTAAATCAGCAATAAACTGTAAGTGATTATCCCCCATTAAGGAGGTATAAGTTTCATTCAAACGCTCTTTATCACGTCCTGTAATTATTAACGTAGCCCCCATCTTGGATGCTTCGATAGCGATTGAACGTCCAATACCGGAAGAAGCCCCTGTTACTAAGATAGTTTTCCCTAATAAAGAAAAAGGATTATATATTTCCATAAAAGATTAATATTCTATTAAATCTAAACAAACTATATTCTCTGTGGAAAAGTATACACTTCCCCACGAAAGTCCTACTCCAAAAGCGCATCCTACGATATTCATTCGAGAATTTCGTAACTGTTTCTGCCTTTCAGTAACCAGAGTCAATGGAATGGCAGCGCAGCTTGTATTTCCATAATTCAGCAAAGAGTAAGGTACTTTAGACGCATCTATCTTTAACTTTTTCCTGATCTTCTCATTTAAAAATCTATTTGCCTGATGAAATACAAAACAATCAATATCCTCTTGGGGTATTTGCAATTTTTCTAACAAGGCGACAACACTTTTTGGAGCTTTCGAAACTGCAAAAGCAAAAACATCCATGCCATCCATTTTAGTGTTCAGTTTAGATCGCTTCAAACCATCAGTATCGACTTCTATTTTAAGACTTTCTTTCGAAATTCCATTTCGATATGCTCCGTCTGGGATAATTATAGCTTCTGCTCCACTGCCATCCGTAGCTGTGTGGAAATACATACCGGAAGTACCTTCTACATGTTCTACAGCAGTAGCAGTCCCTGCATCCCCGAACAATGGCCAATAACTCGTATCTTCACGGCATCCCAATCGGGTAGTTATATCCCCCACTAATAATAGTCCCTTTTTTATACTTCCATGAGAAAGCAATGAAGAAAGTACACTCAAACCATATACCCATCCAGAGCATCCTAGTGATATATCTAGGGTATAACACTCCGAGTTAAGGCCTAACCGGTGCTGAAGGAGGCAAGATGTAGCCGGTAAAATATAGTCAGGGGTTTGGGATACAAATATCAGACATCCAATATCATTTTTATCCCAATGTAGTTCTTCGATTAACTTTTCTGCCGCTTTATAACATAAATCAGAAGCAGAAACATTATCTTTAGCTACTCTTTTCCGTTCAACTCCAATCGAAGATATTACCTTCGCCCTTTCTTCTTCTGTTAATAAGGAGTAATTTATGTTTTCATCGATATCCGGAGGTACACATGCAGAAAAACCTTTAACTGCAACATTAGGTATATCTATAAAAGCCATTATTCCTTTGTTCTTACAATATTATACAATTCCTGAATTGTTTGGGCACTACGTATATCTTCTCCTTTAATACGTACATCATATTCCTCATCTATCATCGCAATAACAGATAATGCGATCAATGAACTCCATTCTTCTAATCCTTTAAAAATGGTTTCCGCACCAAATACGGATTCATCTGTTTCATCAAACTGAGCTGCAAAATTTTCAATAAATGTTTTAAGTTCCATTTTATTATTATTTTAAAATTTGACAATAGTTGCAGGATTACCAACATAGGTAGAATCATCTTTAGTATTACGAATGATTACACTGTTAGCTCCGACAACGGTTCTATATCCTATTCGATTTTTTTGTAATATTATAGCTCCTGTTCCTAAATAATTCTCATCATTGATTACCGTTCCACCAGAAATATGTACTTTAGGCATAAAAACATTATAATTTCCTATTTTTGAGTCGTGACCGATAGTAATAAAACCATTAAAAGAATTAAAATCTCCAATCGTTATATCACAAGTAACGCAACATCCCCAACAAAAAATATTTCCTTTCCCTAAGGACAGAGAATTTTGATCTGTAAAACGCACATCAGGAGCTATGATATTGGGAAATTCAATACATGGATTCTTTATTTTACCCACTAATTTATGAACTCCAACAGGAGAAGCAATAGCAATAATGACATCTAATGGCTCATCATACATATTTAAAGTCTCAAGTCCTCCAAGTACTTTTCCATATCCGCAAGGATAGCCTATAGGCTTTGTATCATCGAAAAAACCAATTAGATTCCATCTCGACTCACATTGATTAATAATATTAAGCATACATGAGACTTCGCGGCCAAAACCTCCGGCTCCATAAATTGCTATATTCTTCATTTCTTAATTATTTCCATTAAAAGCTTCCATCGTTGAACAAGTATCAGAACTGATTCCTTCACGTACGAAAACTTTTTTTATTGTTAAAAAGATAATTTTTAAATCAAGTGAGAAAGAACAATGGTCTACATACCAAACATCCAACTCAAACTTCTTTGTCCAAGAAATGGCATTACGTCCATTCACTTGGGCCCATCCGGTAATACCGGGACGAACTTCATGACGGCGAGCCTGTTCTTTACTATAAAGTGGTAAATACTGAGGTAACAAAGGACGTGGTCCAATTAAAGACATATCCCCTTTAAGCACATTAATCAACTGTGGAAGCTCGTCAATCGAAGTAGAACGAACAAACTTACCAACCTTCGTTAATCGTTTATCATCCGGAAGTAAGTTCCCTTCTGCATCACGTTCGTCAGTCATTGTTTTAAATTTGATGACTTTGAAAATCTTACCGCTCTTTCCCGGACGTTCCTGAGTAAAAAAAACACCGGCTCCTTTATTGGCAAAATAAAGCCAGATAGAAATGAGTAATAATATCGGCCAGATAATCATTAATGTACAAAAGACTATGATAAAATCAATCAGACGTTTTACAAAATGTACATACATAATTTTGGTTATTGGAAATGTTTCATAATAATCCTGTATGTTCTCTCTACGGTATAATTGTCCTTCAAGTAATCATACCCTTTCTCACCCATTAGCTTTAACTTTTCTCTGTCCCCGGCAACAAACTCAACCATCTCCATAAATGTTTCCAGATTTCCACTTTCCGTCCATAAACCATATCCATTCTTTTCGGCTATTGGACCAATATCCGTATTCATGTCCGTAGCCATCAGCACGGGCATTCTGTTTTCTAAATAAGATAGCAACCTGGAAGGATAATTAGGAATTGTGAAACGATTGTCCAGGAAAATCAGACCTACATCACAGGTACTCACCAAATCATCATATTCCTGCTTGGGAAGAGACGGAATTAAGCAGGAATTATGAGGAGTATTATTCCGAAACCATTGAGAAATCTTCTCATATTCAGTACCGTTACCAACCACAACAAAATAGGTATCAGTTCGTTTCTCATTAGCAGCCAATACATTCATCAGAAAATCAACTCCTTGCGGACGTCCCAAATTACCGCCATAAATAAGTAATAATTTATCCATTGGAATATTCAGCTTTTGAAGCAAACCGCCATTGTTATATCCTGATTTCTTCCCATGCAATTCAATGCTGTTGGGGCATACCTCCACTCTTTCTGCTGTTATCGAAGGATTATGCCTCAATACATATTCCACATTAGCAGGAGACATACAGCCAATATGGTAAGAGAGCTGATAAAGTCTCTCCTCCTTCTTACGGAACAGCTTATATACAAAGCTGCCTTTTGAAAACATTCCCAGGTCAACCGCATTCTGAGGGAATATGTCCTTCAACAAAAGATACGTTTTTGCTTCACATCGTCTCTTCACAGAAGAAATCACCCGGTTGAAAGTAATGGGAGGAGTGGAATACAGTATCAGATCAAACTTTATATTTTTCCAGTATTTACGTATTGCACGCTGATACTGATATTCTAATAGCAAGGTCCCAAGACCTTTCTCTATAAGATTAGTCTTCTGAATATTTAGAGTTCTCACACTCAAGATCTTAGCTCCTTCACTTTCTTTTATTCCTGTGGGTAGATGAAAACGGCGTTCAGCAGGAACCACAATATGTATCTGATGACCATGGCGGATAAATTCACGCATCAGGTCCGTGTAGATACCTCTTTCGGAAATATCAGAAATAGGATGCAAAGTAAGAAACAGAATATTCATCCTTCCAAATCAATATTTTCTCCAAACCATCTTATCCACTACCCCGGTGTAGCTCTGAATCAGTTTCACAACCTTAACCGAAACATTCTCATCCGTATAGTCAGGGACAGGGATACCCAAAGCTCCGCCACGATTCATCTCCACCGCCACATCAACAGCCTGCAACACCTGTCCCGTTGTAATACCGGCCAAAATAAAGTTACCCTTGTCCAAAGCCTCGGGACGCTCCGTACTCGTACGGATACAAACAGCAGGGAAAGGATAACCGATTGAAAGGAAATAGCTGCTCTCTTCAGGCAGGGTGCCCGAATCTGAAACTACAGCAAAAGCATTCATCTGAAGATGGTTATAATCATGAAAGCCCAAAGGTTGGTGCTGGATCACCCGCTCGTCAAATGTAAAACCACGTTGTTCGATGAATTTCCTGGATCGCGGATGGCAAGAATAGAGAATAGGCATATCATATTTTTTTGCCATATCATTAACCGCATTCATCAGATTGAAGAAATTCTTCTCCGTATCGATATTCTCTTCACGATGGGCGGACAGAAGAATATATTTTCCTTTTTCCAGTTTTAGTTTTTCCAAAATATCACTCCCCTTGATCTGTTCCAGATTGTTATGCAGAACTTCAGCCATGGGTGAACCGATCACATAAGTACGTTCCTTAGGAGTACCCGCAGCATTCAGGTAACGGCGGGCATGCTCGGAGTAGCAAAGGTTCACGTCAGCAGTCACATCGACAATCCTCCGGTTCGTCTCTTCAGGAAGGCATTCATCAAAACAGCGGTTACCCGCTTCCATATGAAAGATAGGGATATGAAGACGCTTGGCACCAATAACGGAAAGGCAGGAATTGGTATCACCTAGTACGAGAACCGCATCAGGACGCATCTCTGCCATAAGTTGGTAAGACTTCGCGATAATATTGCCGATAGTCTCACCAAGGTCCTTTCCTACAGCATTCAGGTAGTAGTCAGGTTCACGAAGCCCCAGGTCTTCAAAGAACACCTGATTCAGGGAGTAATCATAATTCTGACCTGTATGTACCAGTACCTGATCGAAATATTGGTCACAACGTTTGATGATGGCAGACAAGCGGATAATCTCCGGACGGGTGCCTATGATAGTCATTAATTTAAGCTTGCTCATTTCAGTTTATAGTTTTCATGGTTATCACAAGGGTCAAAGTAAGTATCACCGTCAGAAGGGTCATACCATTCATTGATCCAGAACTGGGTATAGAGTTCTTCATCCCCGATATTGGTGATGTTATGGGTATACCAGACGGGCATATCCACATAACAAGGCTCACTGCCATCCAGATAGAAGTTCAGGATTTCATCCGTACCTATCTTACGCAACTGAATACGGGCTTTTCCGCGGATAACGGTAAAACGTTCGATCTTGCGGGTATGATAATGATTGCCGCGTGTGATACCGGGAACCGTAGTGGAAAAAGAGACTTGTCCGCCAATACCCAATTTTACTGTTTCCACAAACATGCCGCGTGGGTCTTCGTGTTTTACCAGCTTACGGGGATAGACGGAAACAAAGTCAATATAACCGCAGAAAGTATTGAAAAGATTCACTTCATTCTTATCTTTTAGGACAGGAATGATACCCTGATCAAAATAGAGGAATTTAAAATTTTCCAATAAACCTAATATCGTAGTTACCTTCTTCTCAAAGTCATAAGGAACTGAATCACGTTCAATCACCGGAACAGCATTTAAAGCGGCTTCGCGTATCTTCCCAATGATATGTTTACAGAGATTACCCACATAGATAAGATTCACCACACTGTCCTGAAGGACCTTAGGAGTTTCCCCATGAGTCAATTTATAGCAGAAAGTAGCGATGAAAGAGTTATAGTTGGGACGGCCAAAAGGACCGTACACATTGGGAACGACCATACCGGTAAAACTGGCATGGTTCCGTCCCGCCCACTCTTCAAGCAGCCTACGTCCTTCTCGTTTGGAACGTCCGTATTCATTGTCGCGTTCCTCCTGCGTAGAAGAAGAGAATAGCACATGTGGAGTTACCTTCTCAGCTTCCATGGCGGATATCAACCGGCTTACCAGGCAGATGTTCGTATCATAAAGCACCCGGGCATCCGGGTGGCGGTTCATAGCGGCCAGATGCACGATAACATCACATTCACGCACAAAAGAACGCAATTTTTCCTCGCTCTGAAAATAGGGGTCTTCAAAGGGGATACGCAGGAATTCATCAGGGAACAGGCCGAGCTCATTGTAGAGATGGGTACCCACAAAGCCGGGCTGGCCCGTTATGCCAACTCGTATCATAAAATCATTAAGTTTTTTAAGAATGAGAAAGAATTAGAGATGAAGGTCTTCGCGGATAAAGGAAAGCTTCAGAAGAAGTTGCTTCATGTTTTCCACATCCAGACGGTGGGTGTTATGGGAGTGGTAGTCTTCTATACGGGAGACTTCCTCACTACCTTCCACAAAGAATTTGTCATAGTTCAGGTCGCGGGTATCACAGGGGATACGGTAGTAATCACCCATATCGATGGCCTTGGACATCTCTTCACGGGTCACCAGCGTTTCATACAGCTTCTCTCCGTGACGGGTACCGATGACCCTGATATCAGCAGTACTATGATACAACTCTTTCAGCGCATCAGCCAAGACATCCAGTGTAGCGGCAGGAGCTTTCTGGACAAAAAGGTCACCGTTATGGCCGTGTTGAAAGGCATACAGTACTAAGTCTACGGCATCATCGAGAGTCATCATGAAACGGGTCATGTTGGGGTCCGTTATAGTAATAGGATTGTTTCCCTTCATTTGTTCCACCCATAAAGGGATCACAGAACCACGGCTGGCCATTACATTACCATAACGGGTACAACAGATGGTAGTAGCACCATCCTTTCCCAATTGACGCCCTTTGGCAATGGCGACTTTTTCCATCATGGCTTTGCTGATGCCCATGGCGTTGATGGGATAAGCGGCTTTATCTGTGGAAAGGACCACGACATTCTTTACACCATGTTCAATGGCCGAATCAAGGACATTCTCTGTACCAAGGACATTGGTACGAACAGCCTGCGTGGGAAAGAATTCGCATGAGGGAACTTGCTTCAAGGCAGCGGCATGGAAGATATAATCCACACCGGTCATTGCACCATCAACGGAGCGTTTGTCACGCACATCCCCGATGTAAAACTTTACTTTGGGATTCTGCAAGTGATGACGCATGTCATCCTGCTTTTTCTCATCTCTGGAAAATATGCGAATTTCCTTGATATCAGAATCAAGAAAACGACGTAATATAGCATTACCAAAGGAACCCGTTCCACCGGTAATTAATAAAATTTTGTCTTGAAATATAGACATAGTTATTTGTAAATAGATATTTTAGAAAGTTCCTTTAATGCTTTTATTTTTCTGTTCATTCATAGCATAAGCGTTGACGTGAATCGCCAATTCAATTTGAGCTCTATCATAATCTTCTGGAATACCAATATCAATGAAGTAGCCCTTCAAAGCAACCCCATAAAGACAACCGATTTCACAACATTTCTCTTGCATGATGGCAGTCTCAAAGGAGAAAAACTGTGGTTGGCCTTCAAAGAGACTATCTTCTTTGGCGAGTACATACACACCACCATTAATTTCACCTTCTTTACATGGTTGCTTTTCTGTAAATTTTAAGACACGTCCATCAATTCTTGTAACTACAGTACCATATCGTTCAAAGTTCTTCATTAGTTTTAACGCAATGGTAATCTTTGCTTCTGGATGGTTCTTATGAACTGCTATAAGTGTATTGAGATCTACGTCGAAGAAAGTATCTCCATTCAAAACGATAACTTTTTCATCTTTAACTAATGACATCGCAAGTTTGATACCACCACCAGTACCCAGAGGCTCCTTCTCCACAGAATAATCAAAGCTGAAAGGGAATTCATCTTGCACTGTATCAATCCATTTGTAAATTGCCTCACGTAAGTATCCCACAGATAATATAACACGGTCAACATCATAACGAGTCAAGTATTTAAGCAAATACCAAAGAAATGGCTTTCCTGAAACTGGAGCCATACACTTAGGAACTTCGCTAACAACTGAACGCAAGCGAGTTCCAAGACCACCTGCAAGAATTATCACTTCCATATTTTAATTATCAAATGTTTCAGATTAATAATCTCAGTAACTAAATACTGTCCCGTAATGATACGTCCTTTCTTGGCGAATAAACCTGAGGAGCATAATAGAGTACTTGAGCACCTCCTGTTTCAAACTTAAATGGGACAATCATCAGCTTATTCATTGCATTGACAAGTGCAGACTGTTTCTCTTTCTCGCAATAGAACAAGAAGAAGCCACCACCACCAGCACCAAGAAGTTTTCCCCCCAAGGCACCAGCTTTGATAGCTATATCATATAGCTCATCTATATTTCCATTACTTACCTTCGCACCTGTTCCCCTCTTTAATTTCCAAGTGGTGTCGAGCAGTTTACCGAACTCACTGAGTGAAGTGTTCTCGTCACAAAGGATTTTTTCTGCTTCATCAACCAACTGCAGCATATCAAGCAACTGTTGTGTCTTATCAACAGGCTTTGCAAATGTGTCAGCCTGAATCTCTGATGAGAGCCGCTGGATACCTGTATAGAACAATAAAAGATTTTCATCAAGTTCATACTTACGTTCAGGTGAAATGACAATAGGACGAACTGTAAAATCTCCATCCTTGAAGTCTATACGGTTCAAACCACCATAAGCAGCAGCTACCTGATCCTGCCAACCTCCGTGTTCCTGAAGGACATCACGCTCAACATGGATTGCCTCTTGAGCCAATTGCCGATAGCTTATCCTCCTCCCTTTCAAGGCACAGAAAGCATTGAGCATACCTACGGCAAAGGTTGAGCTTGTACCCAAACCTGTACGAGCCGGGAGATCTCCTTCATAAGTCAACCGAATTTCGTGAATATCGTGTAAACGCATACACTCACGAATAAGTGGATGCTCTATATCCTCAATGTTGTTTACACGCTCGAAACGATTGTACACAAGCTCCGAAATATATGGATGGAATGGAGGCATGTGACGTACATTCACATAGCAATATTTATCAAAGGTTGTGCTGATAACAGCACCACCATGTTCATTAAAAAAAGTAGGTATGTCCGTACCTCCTCCAAAGAAAGACATACGAAATGGAGTCTTTGTAATTATCATATTTACCAGATTTTATCCAAAGAATTTTTCCTCAAGCATGAGACAGAGACAATGATATACGGGAAGATGCAGTTCTTGAATTTTATAGGTTTCAGTCTCCGGTACTCGTATGCAGACATCAGCAAATTTCATTAGCTTACTCTCCTTTGAACCAGTCAAACCAATAATTTTCAGACCTCGAGCCTTGGCTGTAATGGCAGCATAAAGAATATTCGCAGAATTACCACTAGTAGAAATACCAAGGAAACAGTCATCTTGCATTCCATAACCGTTTACCTGCTGAGCGAACACAAGCACAGGCTCATTATCGTTCATAAAAGCAGTAGAAAGCGAAGAATGTGCAGTGAGCGTGATTGCAGGAAGAGCACCCTGTAAATGTTCAGCTAGTATTGCACCCATCTCAGAATCTATGTTTTTGATAGCCTCAACTTGAGCAGCATACAGCTTGCGTTTCAACTTGAACTCCTTCATCAGTTCCCCCACAATATGTTCCGAATCAGACGCACTACCTCCATTACCACAAACCAACAATTTGCCTCCTTTTGTGTAAGCGTCTTCCAAAATATCATAAGCCTTGATAATATCCTCCTTGCATGTAATGAGTTTGGGATAGCGGTCGATAAGCGTATCGACATGTTTCATCAGTTTGTTGTCCATAATCTTGGCGTTTTCACATTTATACAGTTTGAAATGCATGTTAAGTTTAGACCTCAACCCAATAATATTTATTGCCCTCACGTTTTAGAGAATCAATCTTAATTCCTTTGATTTTGCAATTCTTTGCAAATTCCATGTCCACATCACCATCACCTACCATTAGTGTCTTTGCAGGATCTACATCAGGATAGTCGCGAATAATGTCATCAAACATTCCTCTTCCTGGTTTTCTACGAGAATCTTCTTCAGTAAGTGCAGTACAATAATAGATACCATCTATACGTCCACCGACTTCCTCAATCTCCTCAATCATATGTTTATGAATATCGGCAAGGTCTTCTTCAGTATATTGACCTTTACCGATTCCGCGTTGATTAGTAACTATAAAGATGTGGATGAAGTGTTTTGCAAATTTGGGCATCACATCCAATACTCCAGGGATAAATTCAAACTCCTTCCATTTTCGCACATAATCTCCTATAATGTGAATATTGAGAGTCCCGTCTCTATCCAAAAGAAGTGTTTCAAAACCTTTAAACTCGATTTCAGTTAATTTCATAAATTATTTCAACACTGCGCCTACAGTACTCTTGAAGTTATTAACTCTGCAAGTATTATCAAAAGTGGAATATACTCGCTCATGCATTTTATTGATATCCTCAACTGTAATCGACATAATTCTTTCATAAATATCAGTTTCAACGGTATCTATCGAGTAATCAAACTTAGTTATATCTACCAAAACTCCATCTTTGCATATAACATCAGCTAAACCTCCACGACCAGAATGAATTGCAATACAGTCTGCGGCAACAGCTTCTAAGGCTGCAAGGCCAAAGCCTTCATATTGTGATAACTGAAAATAATATCGGCATCTTTTCAGCTTATCAATCTTATAATCTTCACTAACTTCACCCGTAATGATTACATTATCAGTCAACTCCAATTTCTTCACAAGCGTCTCAACGTATGGTGTACCTTTGCCTTTTCTTCCCATTATATAATATTTAGAATTCTTAAACTCTGGAAATTGCAATAGGACTTTAAAATAGTACAATGAGATATCAACCCCCTTCCTTTTCAAATTACTCTCTGCCCCCATCCAACAAATTGTAGCAAAATCATTAGATTTATTCAAAAAGGAACAGGAATAACGGGATAATTCTATAGCTTGCGGAGAATAACATAAGTTTCTATGGTCTTTAATCAAGCTTATTTTATTAATGTTTGCTATGTCTGATTTCGACTCAATCAGGCACCAATCCGCAATCAAACGGGATAATTTAAATAAAACAACTTGAATTAAATAGGTTTTCGTAGAAACAAGGCTCTTCTCCATGGCATCAATACCTCCTGTAAAAAAAACCTTCTTACCTCTAATTTTTGCAATATAAGAAGGTAGTACGCTTTTGCGATAAAAAAAACTAAAAATCGCATCATAGTCGCGTGTCCACGCATCCATTATATTGTTCGTAAGAACTACATTATAGCCAATTTGCTTCAAAACATCCACTGTGTTTACATAAAACTTCTGAGTATCAAATAGAGACATATCATCTACTGATGAATAAAATAATATAGTCTTCATCCTCTTTTAAAAACCAAAATATAAAATGCTTTTACAAACAAAGTGCAATACTTTTTTGTCTTAAAGAAATGTATCAATCTTGACTTACAACTATTAGGTTTTACCATTTGTAAAAACTCACATACAGATGAATTCATATTACAATTTCTGCTGCTTTGCTGAGAATGTACCCTGTAAAAAAACTTAGCTGCATCCATATAAATGAAACTTACATTATCATCAAATACCATATGATAAAATAGACCATAGTCGTCAGAACCTTTATTAGATAGCACGGGAAAACCTCCGTTTCTTGTATATGCGTCTTTCGAGATAATAACCTGACCAGGTGAGTAAGCAATATTATTAAGCATAAGTGGCCATAATTCTTTTACAGTTCTACTTTTCACATAGAGGCATTTCAATATATAGGTATAAGCTTTCCTTATTTGACCGGTTTTCTGCATAAAAAAGTAAGGTTTAAAAAGGTACATATCAAATTCAGACACATAAGTTATTAGTTCTGTATAATAATTCTCAGATATGTAATCGTCCTGATCGATAAAATGCAAGTACTTGCTTTGTGCAAGAGAAGCACCTATGTTTCTGCTAAAAGCTTGTCCCCTATTCTCAATATTTTCCTCATAAACAACGTATTTCTGTAATCTGTGTTTTTTACAAATATCAAGCACCAATTTTCTAGAAATTCTCTTTCTGTCATCATTTACTATTATTAACTCAAAATTATCACCAAGACAAGGAATAGCTATAAATAGTGATTCAAGGAGCTCTTCGAAATATTGTAAATTCTTGTTTTGGGTAAGTCCGTAAATAGGGACTATGCAACTAATAGACTTTATCATAATATTAGTAAGCGTCCAAAACATGGTATGCACCTTTCAGGCGAGTGCCAGTAGGCACCCGTCACTTGTCTTGGACATTAAGTTTTAATTTGTTTTCACTAATTGGTTAGACTGATCGTCATCGGTAGCAGGTTTTCATAATCCGTCCGACCCTTCCGGATCTCCGTCATGTTTGCAGAAGAAAGATCGGAAGCTGATTCCCGCCTACTTGCAGGTTTCAATAAAGGTATTATAAACTGCCGATCGTAAAGTTCCTTTCGTACTACAGAAGAACAGACTGCTTTTTCTCTGAACAGTCAAAGGATGTATCGCCCGTTCGGCAGCAAGATTATCTATCGTATACTCACCGTCTTTGCGATAAGCAAAAAGCTGATTCCAAAACTTATGGAGATAATTCAAAGCCGTTCGCATTAAATCACTCATACCCTCTTCAGGTAATGCAAGCAAATCATAAAGTTCACTCCGCAAAGCATTAACGATCCCATTCGTATAAGTATCGTTGCACTTTTCCTTAGTCTTACTTGCCGTCAAATTAAACCTTCGGTAGTCATCCTCACGTTTATAAAGCTTGGCCATTTGCTCCAAAAAGAAACGGGCTTTCTCACAGCCCTGATTTATAGAATTATTCGAAATTTCTTTGGGTTCACCCTCAATCTTGTAAAGAAACCATAACTTTTCAAAATCACTGCTGCTGTACATAAAATTATTGTTTAAGTGTGCAGTAAAGATAAAGATCAAATCTAAACTGGTCAAGACGTCAGTTTTGGACGCTTACACAATATTAAAATGTAAAAAAAGTATCAAATACAGCTTCTATAAATGTATTCTGATATGGATTTATAAAATACCAATCTGGTCTAAATTGAAGTACTACGAACATTTGCAGAAAAGACCCCGTTAATATTATTTTTTTATATAGCCTTGCATTTTTTCGGTTTTTCATATTCTTTAAGAGATTAGGTATATAGATAATTTCCATAATAGAAAACATTATAACAAATCGAGTTATCATCATTATATTAATAGCCATAATAGACATTATCACTGCTAGAATTATACACCAAATGTAATATTTTTCGTGCCCTTCTATATATTCTATTTTTTTAGGTATTTGTCTTAATGCAAAAACTGCAAAAACAAAATTGACAAAAAAAAGTAAATAATTAGCAATGGCAGATTGATAAAATTCGCCAAAACCATTATCATAACTTGCATAGCGTGCATTCACCAATATAAGTAGTGAAAATAAAGAGTTAAAAGCAAATGATGCACCAATAAATGGCAGTGATATTAATACAATCTTTGTTATTGAAAGTCTAAATGGGTAAATGAAATAAATTAAAAAAAAGAAATATGCCGAGAAATGAAATAGAGAAGCAAAGAAAACCACCAAAGAAAATTTCAAGAATTTTCTGTTTACGACATAATCTGTAGCCATTAACAATATCGATAAAGCCATACTAAACCGCATCAAATTCATTCCACCAAAGAAGAAAAGCAGTGTTATATATAGTAAGATGCTCATACAAGGATCTTTTGATTTTCTATACACAAAAACGACTACAGGCAGATTAATTATAATAGAACTTACCAAAAGTAATATTTGCGGATCTTTACTAATATAAGATAGACAATGACAAAACAAATAAAAACCGACTTCGTGTTGATATGTCATCACGATGCTTTCGAAGTTCAGATTACTTAGCTCTATGAATAAGTCGCAATAATATCTAGTATCAGAGCCCTCTTTATCTATTACTCTAAATCCAGATATAAACACTAATTCCCAGAATGCAATTGTTAGGTATTTTTTCTTATTTTGAATAGCCTTTCCTTGCAACCACAACAAAAATAAAAGTATTATAAAATATATACTCATTAGAGCTAATGTAAATTATATTTATTACACATCATATATGCATGTATTTTTGTAGCATAAATTATAACAATCATAAAAACAATCCCAAAAGTTTCCGCTCCTTGACAAGTTTAGATCACACTCAGTTTTGCCGTAAGTGTCCAAAACATGGTATTCACCTTTCAGGCGAGTGCCAGTAGGCACCCGTCACTTGTCTTGGACATTAAGTTTTAATTTGTTTTCACTAATTGGTTAGACTGATCGTCATCGGTAGCAGGTTTTCATAATCCGTCCGACCCTTCCGGATCTCCGTCATGTTTGCAGAAGAAAGATCGGAAGCTGATTCCCGCCTACTTGCAGGTTTCAATAAAGGTATTATAAACTGCCGATCGTAAAGTTCCTTTCGTACTACAGAAGAACAGACTGCTTTTTCTCTGAACAGTCAAGGGGCATATCGCCCGTTCGGCAGCAAAAATCACTGCTACTGTACATAAAATTATTGTTTAAGTGTGCAGCAAAGGTAAAGATCAAATCGAAACTGGTCAAGATGTCAGTTTTGGACGCTTACAAATCAATTCCTAATGTATGTGTAAAAATACTATTAATACAATTCAAAGTAAGTTCTATTGTATTATAGTTCACAATTATAGCAGAAACATCCATATAAACAGACAATTAATTTATTAGTACCTTAGGATACCAATTCAAAATCCTTCGGATTAAAGGACGAAAGCATCTAAGAAGATATGTAAACCTATAACATAAAGGGATACGGCATGGCAAAGCAGGCTTCAAGTTAGAATACAATTCTGCATATTGAGATTTCCTGTTCAAGCCTTCTATTAACTCTACTGTAGTTTTACGGGCTTGTGTTCCAATTCTTTTTCTTAAATCTTCATCTTTACCTAATAAAGTTGCATATTTTACTATTTCATCATATGTCTCAGCTATAAACCCATTTTCTCCATGTATAAAACGTTCTTTAGGAGCTTCTGAACCATAATAAACTACAGGTTTATTCATTAACATAGCTACCCCCAAATTAGCATCTATTGAAGCGTGGCTATCCACAGGTATCTGATAAAGACAAACATCAAAAGTCGCACAAACCTTTAACCATTCTTCATAAGGTAATAAATCATATATAATAATATCACTTCTGCCTTTTGCTTTTCGACGAACCCAATTATCACCCTTAGGAATACCAACTATACAAAATATTTTATTGGAAATGGAGATTCGGTCAAAAATATCAATCATATTTAATGGACATTTGGGCAAAGAAGTCCCTCTGCCGAAAATTATAGGTCCGTTTTCATTTTTCTTGAATGAAATTCCAGATGTTTGCTCACAAAGTCCAGGATCCCCACTAAAATATATTTGTTTTCTTCTTTCCTGGGGTATAAATCTAATAATCGAATCATTATATGAAGCTTTGTCTATCAAGACAATATAGGACGAGTGTTGAATTTCAAAAGGACTTAAAAGCAAACTTTTGAATGAAGGGCGTTGACATACGGTAGTCAACACAGGGATTTGCAATGACACCTGTATTGCAGATTTTACTACACGATAAAAAATATCCGAATTTCGAGTTTTAAAGTAATGTATACAACTAAATGATTTCTTTCTTAAATAATCCGTAATAGAATCGACTTCATCAAATTGTTTGATATGTAAACCTGGATCTGAACTTACTTTCCACCTACAGAGAATATCATAATCATCAATAAAGGTACTATTCCTAATAAATTCATTCAATGCACTGGATGCTCCATCACCAATTTTATAATATGAGATTAAAAAAAGTACCTTCATCTTATTATATACTTAAAATAAATGTATACCATTGCAACAATACATCAATCAATTATAATAGACAAAATCCGTTCAATATCCTCATCTGATAAATTCGGATGCATTGGAAGACAAATAATCTCATTCGCTTTTTGCGTAGCCACAGGCAAGTTATCAGGAGTCGCGGAAGCTAATCCTCTATAAGTAGAAAAAGTACTTATCAACGGATAAAAATATCTTCTTCCTAAAACACCTTTTTCTTTCATCTTGAAATAAACCTCATCACGAGACATTCCGTATTCTTCGGCATCAATAAAAATAGGAAAATAAGAGTTATTATGTCGTACACCCGATATTTCATCCATAAAAGAAATACCTTTCACTTTCCTTAATCCTTCACGATAAGAGTTGGCAACCTGATTCCGCCTCTTAATTGCATCATCAACATAATTTAACAGCAGTAAGCCATAAGCTGAACGGACTTCATCCATTTTACCATTTATACCAGGAGCAACAATGGTAGTCTCATCAGCAAAACCGAAATTTTTCAGATAATCAATACGTTTCTTGGTCTTCTCATCATGGCAAATCAAAGCTCCCCCCTCAATCGTATTATACACCTTTGTTGCATGAAAGCTCAAAGTAGACATATCTCCTGCTTCCAAAATAGATTTTCCTTGAACCTCTACTCCAAAAGCATGAGCCGCATCATAAATAACCTTTAATCCATACTTATTTGCAATTTCCTGTATACGTACCGTATCACAAGGAATTCCATATACATGTACTGGCATAATGGCTGTCGTTTTAGGAGTAATGGACGCTTCTATCTTGTCTGGATCAATATTACATGTTACTGGATCAATATCTACAAAAACAGGTTTTATTCCATTCCACCACAAAGAATGTGTAGTGGCAACAAAACTATAAGGAGTAGTAATAACTTCGCCTGTTATACGTAAGGCCTGTAAAGCTACCATCAGAGGCAAAGTACCATTAGTAAACAAACTCACATAGGGAACCTTTAGGTATTCGCACAAAGCCTTTTCTAGAGTCTCATGATAACTTCCGTTGTTAGTCAACCATTTACGCTTCCATATATCTTCCAAGTAAGGAATAAATTCCGATAGAGGAGGAAGAAGAGGTGAAGTAACTGTTATAATTTTTTCATTCATTATAAATCTATTATATTTTGTTAGCGCCCAATTTCAATACGTATCTCAAGAAAATCTGCCACAAGATGGTTTCCTGATAAACAACGTCAAAAAGGATCTTAATTTCCAACATTTATTATTAATTCATTCCGGTCATAAAGAGCGATAAATATTTATAAATACTACATCCTTCTCGCTGAAGGATCTCTTGAAATAATCCAGCACGGACACACCCTGCATCCTGCAAGTGGAGATGATGGTATGATATACCGCCGAGATGCGGGTCATCTTATCACTTCCGAAGAATAACGACATCACCATCTTCCGGTTCACGATCCAACTGTTGGTGAATTATGGATAGGACCTTATCATATTTACAGCGCATATCGTGGAAATCGCGGACAAAGAAAAAGCTGTTAAGACCGGTTATATTCAACATAAGCCCTCCAATTTCTCTACTAAGCTTTTCAAGCCTTCAGCTTAAATTTTTCTGATTGATATGAACACCATTGCTCATGCGGATATCTACCAAAATTCGAAGTTCGGTATGAGAAGAAAGCCGAGTATCCACTTCCGGCTTTTGTTCCGGGATTGGGGAAGAAATTTCCTGCATTTCTACTTCCGGTGAGGGAGTACCCAAAATCTGAACAGGAATTATCTTCTTTCGTGCATCCTTGTACCATTTTGCAAACAGGTTATAAGGAATGTTATTGGACATACAGAATTTCTCAATCGAAACACCAGCGGGGATTCCTTCCAATTTATAGCGCAAAAATAGACGTTCAAAATCATTACAACTATACATAAACTTTACTTTTCATTTAACGAAAACAAAGTTCTGGCTTTTATATCGTTTATCCTATACGTCATTTTTGGACATTAACTTATGAGTTCTTTCTTATTATAGATAGTATGATTCGACGTATTTCTTTATACTCCTCCAACCGCATTCTTTCATAAGCCACGATGGCTAACAGAATCCCAACAGATACCTGAAGTAATAAAGTCACCCAATAATTAAAATGTAAGAAAGTGATTCCCCACATTAATAATGCCACAAGGGAAGAAACAAGAAAACAAGGAAATATATCTTTAACCTGTTTTACAGTAGAATAATCTATTAATCTTCCAGAATAGTAACTATTTAAAATATAAGATACTAATGAAATGCAAACAGCACCCCATAACATATAGTTGATACCCCAGAATATTCCGATCATAATTGGGATAACAGCAATTATTTTTTTTACAATTTCCAATTTTAGAAATAAACCGGAATAGCCTCTTACCTGTAAAATATTTAAATTTATAGCATGCAATGGATAAAGCATCTCTGAAAAACATATAATCTGTAAAAACGGAACAGCCATCAACCACTTTTCTCCGATCAGAATAACAATCAATGGTTTTGCTATGGCTGCAAGACCAAACATCAAGGCAAATGTTATTAACATAGTAACCTTTATTATTTTGCGATAAGCATCCCGTAGCCGTTCCGGCTCTTCTTGAATAGAACTAAGTACCGGATAGCTAACTCGCTGGACCACAGAAGTTAAATTACTAGAGAATATTGTAGAAAACTGTTCTGCACGCGTATATTGCCCTAATTGAGTTGCACTGTAGTAACGGCCGATCACTATATAATATACATTCTTATAAAAAACATCGATAAGCCCTGATAATAGCAGTTTAGAACCAAAACCAAATAAGTCTTTGAAACTCTTATATGAAAATTCCCATAATGGTCGCCATTTCCCATAAATCCATAAAAGGACTGAGTTAAAAAATTGACGGGATAACTGTTGCCCCACCAAACTCCAAACTCCACAATGATATAGAGCCATTGTAATGCCAACGCCACCACTTACAAGAGAAGCTATCAATGAGACTTTTGTCTGTGTTTTAAAATCAATATTTCTAACCAACACGGTACGTTGTATGATAGAACAAGAATTTATGATCAAAACCAGTCCTAAAACCCTGATAACAGGTATAAGCAACGATTCCGAGAAAAAGCGACTAATAGCCGGTGCACATATCCAAAGAAGAATATAAAGACAGATGGAAATAACTATATTAAAGTAAAACACAGTATTATAATCAGTATCCTTAACATCTATCTTGCGAATTAGAGCGCTCGAAAAGCCACTGTCAATAATAGAATTTGATATCGCTATAAAGATAGCAATCATAGCCATGACACCATATTCCTCAGGTGAGAGTATACGAGCCAAAATCAAACCTACAAGAAAGGATACTCCCGAACCTGAAATATTATCAGCGAAACTCCACCATACCCCTTTGATAGTTTTATCTTTTAGTGTTCCCGACACGATGCTACTATCCTTTGTACATCATTTTATAATACTCTTCGTACTCTCCAGTCGTAATAGCATCCATCCACTCTTGGTTATCCAGATACCAACGAACCGTTCGTTCTATTCCTTCCTCAAACTGTAAATTAGGCTCCCACCCCAATTCTTCTTTCAATTTTGTAGAATCAATAGCATAACGCAAATCATGTCCGGCACGATCCGCAACATAAGTGATCAGATGTTCACTGATTCCTTCTGCATTGCCTAACAAACGATCGACAGTTTTTATAATTACTTTTATCAAATCAATATTCTTCCATTCATTAAAGCCACCAATATTATAAGTATCAGCAATCTTTCCTTTATGAAAAATCAGATCAATGGCACGGGTATGATCTTCTACATATAGCCAGTCACGCACATTCTCCCCCTTACCATACACGGGTAATGGTTTGCCTTGTCGAATGTTGTTAATGAAAAGTGGAATCAATTTTTCCGGGAATTGATAAGGCCCATAATTATTCGAACAATTTGTCACAATGGTTGGCATACCATAAGTATCATGGTAAGCCCGAACAAAATGATCACTACTTGCTTTACTAGCTGAATAAGGACTATGTGGATCATATTTAGTAGATTCCGTAAAATATGTACCATCAGACCTCAATGCACCGTATACCTCATCGGTAGAAATATGATAAAAACGCTTTCCATCATACTTCTCCGGACACTCCTCCCACATTAGCCTGGCTGCCTGTAATAGGCAAAGAGTACCCATTACATTAGTACGAGCAAAGGTAAACGGATCTTTAATGGAGCGATCTACATGACTTTCGGCCGCCAAATGAATAATTCCGTCAATTTTATATTCAGAAAAAATATCTATCAGTTTATCAAAATCACAAATATCAGCTTTGATAAAAGTATAGTTAGATGCACTTTCCACATCATGCAGATTAGCAAGATTACCGGCATAAGTTAGTTTATCTAAATTGATAATACGATATTCTGGATACTTATTTATAAAAAGCCGAACAACATGAGAACCAATAAATCCGGCACCACCAGTAATAAGAATATTGCGTTTAAATGCCATATTAATAAAGTTTATCATGATAATCAAATAACCAATCAGTATCTTTTAAAGCTGAATGACAAGAATCTTTCTCTGATAAAACGACTTTCTCCATTGGTATTTTCCAGTCAATACCTAAATCAGGATCATTCCAAGCAATAGCTCCTTCACACTGAGGAGCATAAAGATTATCACATTTATACTGAAAAACCACTTCTTCACTTAAGACAGAAAAACCATGAGCAAAGCCACGAGGAATAAAAAGCTGACGATGATTATCTTCAGTAAGTTCTACAGATACATGCTTGCCAAAAAAAGGAGAATTTCTACGTATGTCTACCGCTACATCAAGAACAGCGCCTTTCACAACCCGGACCAATTTACTTTGTGCAAAAGGTGGTTTCTGAAAATGCAGACCACGAATCACTCCATAACTCGACTTAGATTCATTATCCTGGACAAACATCGTTTTACAAACTTTCTCTACAAATATATTTTGATTAAAAGATTCAAAGAAATGACCGCGTTCATCACTAAACAAACGAGGTTCAATAATCATAACACCCTTTATATCAGTTTCTATTATATTCATTATTAGTCTGCAGCTAATTCATCAATTACTTTCAAAAGGTACTGCCCATATTGGTTTTTCGACATAGGCTGAGCCAATTTCTTCATTTTATCAGAATTAATCCATCCCTGACGAAATGCAATGCCTTCCAGACATGCTATTTTCAACCCTTGGCGCTTCTCAATCACTTCGATAAAGGTACTTGCTTCACTCAAAGAATCGTGCGTACCTGTATCCAGCCAAGCAAAGCCACGTCCCAGAGTCTGCACCTTCAACTCTTTATCATTGAGAAAATGTTGATTGACAGTTGTTATTTCCAATTCACCCCGGGCAGAAGGTTTTATGTTCTTAGCAACTTCCACAACCTTATTAGGATAAAAATAAAGTCCAACAACGGCATAATTGCTTTTAGGCACTTTCGGCTTTTCTTCAATGGAAAGACAATTACCTCTTTTATCAAACTCCGCAACCCCATAACGCTCCGGATCATTCACCCAATAACCAAACACTGTTGCCTTTTGCTTTTCATCAGCAACACGGACTGCCTCTTTTAACATAGCCGAAAAGCCATTGCCATAAAAAATATTATCACCCAAGACTAAACATACAGAATCATCACCTATAAATTCCTCTCCTATAATAAATGCCTGTGCCAAGCCGTCAGGAGAAGGTTGCTCGGCGTACTCAAAACGTACTCCAAAGTCAGAACCGTCACCCAGCAAACGTTGAAAGCCGAGTAAATCGTATGGAGTGGAAATAATCAATATTTCACGAATCCCCGCCAACATGAGTACAGAGATAGGATAATAGATCATCGGCTTATCAAATATCGGAAGCAACTGCTTACTGACTCCTTTGGTGATCGGATATAAGCGAGTGCCCGAACCACCGGCCAAGACAATACCTTTCATCAATATACTTATTAAAATTAAATTACTATACCGAAATCACTCCACCGGAATCATTCCACCTCACTCCAAGGATACGGATTCTCTTGCACATCCTTCAGACGTTCCATCACCTCACGCTCCTCTTCCGACAACTTTCTGTCCTGCCACGTATCGATGATAGCTTGAGCTTCCCGGGCCAATTCCTCGTCGAAAACCTCTCCGTAACAATAAACTAACAGTTGGACTTTCAACAGAGAGGCAGGCAGATGTTCCAGTACATCCCAGCAACGATCCAGAATATGTTGGATACGCTCCTCCTTGTCACCGTTATTATAGAGAGTCGCATTATATCCCATCAGGAGCGACAGACACAACCGGGCCTCTTCTTCATGACTATTGCCATGCTTGTCGTACAAAGCATTAGCCTGAGAAAAAACATCACGATTCAGACGGGTGAATTGATCACTGTAGATCGGCCGACCGTCCATGCCTAAGTAGCAAAGTTCATGGGCAGAAGCATAAAGGGCGGAGATTTCGGATTCTAAATAGTTCATATCTTTTTATGTTATTTTTCGATGACAGGTTCGACCAATGAAGGATGGACAAAAGTGGTGGCGACAGCCATGACTCCTTCGATGGTGACTACGACACGACGGTCATTGCGGACACGGACAAACTCGCCCTCCACCCCCTCGAAAAGCCCCCCGGTGATACGCACACGGGTACCCTTGCGGATGTTCAACTCAGAAGGTTCGAAATAAAGCAGGGATTCATCATAATTCGCAGAGACCGCCATGAAATTACGCATTTGAGAATCAGGAACGATGATGGGACGATGGTATTCACGGTCCATAATGTAACGGATAGGAAGCGTGGTGCCCTTGCTCTCTTTGATGGCATCGATACAACTACGCGAGGAACGGACAAAAACCAGATTATGGACCGCAGGAACAAGCTTACGGACCCGACGCTCGTTTTTAATGGTATATTCGTAGTGCATGGGAATGAAATTCTCTATCCCCTCCGAATTGAGGTACTCCTGCAAAGCCAGTTCACGCCCGTAAGTGATACGCAAAGCATACCAGTTCAAAGCGGAAGAAGACAGGAGGGATTGAGAACGCTCCATCGAAGACTCGATAGATGCGGATATTGTCATGTCGTTCACGTCAGGATGTTCTTTGGGGACACCGGAGTAGCGAAGCATACCTCCCGGTCAAGTTATGTAATGCGGATTTTAATGAAAAATTCAGTGCATCCATGTTATTTAATGACCCTCCACTATCACAGAAGGAGAGGCAGAAAATAGTTATTTATTATAATAGCCTTTAAACGAGGGCATTGAAAACAAAAAGTGTTTCAATAGACGTTCGTTTAAAAACACATGATTTTTGTATATAAATCAGAAGAGAACAGAAAACAAAATCAGACAGATAATAAGCTGTTTTTTATTAATTCATAAATACCTATGGTTCAATGTATTAAAACAACAGACAAAGGCAAAAAATCATTTTTTTTATTAAACATTTTGTAGTTCTAAAAATACCCTCTATCTTTGCGTTCAATTAAACGAACGTCTATTGAAACACTCACTTTTTCAATTAATATCATACTATATACCAAATAGTTATCCAATCAGAAGCGTTCATTTTCTCTTTAATTCCATCTTTACTTGCCTACCGATAGATTCCTTTCTACCTTTGCCACAAATTAACAACATTTAGTTATTAACAAAATAAAAGAAATTATGGACAAAGAAAAAGGATTATTTCAGATTGCAGACAAAAGTGTAAAAAAACACCATTAGCAAAACACAACAATCTAATACAGAAACAGTTAAAGAAACAAGAGGCAGAAAGAAAGGAATACCGATACGTGGAATAATTTCGCATAAAGGAGAACTTATCAAAGCGTTGATAGAATCCTACATAGAGGATGCGAACATACAAAATATCAATACATGTCAGGCTTCACTCGCACGCTACATCAATGAAAAAAGACTAATCGGAAATATTAAAAACGGAGTATTTAAACCATTATCCATCAGTTCAATATTAGTCTATATCAGCAGCATTTGGGAAGAAGTGGAAAAGAATAGACAGCACAAACCCGCCATCCACAAAAATACGCACAATGAATTATGATAATCCGCCTTACATGAAACGTCCCCTATCTTCGTGGCGATAACATTTTATCAACTTAAAAAATATACGTATGAAACGGAAAAAAAGACCGGCATCACAAAGTGAAGCCATGAAACTGAGATGGAAGAGACGGATTGTCTTTGAGAAAGGATATACCGAACAATGTGCCGAATGGATGGCGGAGCGCCTGGAAGCGTTGACCGACCACCTGCAATACGGGCACGCAGCCATCGCTTATCAGAAGCAGAACGGAGACTTCAGGTTGGTGAAAGCGACACTGATCTACTATGAAGCGGAATTCCACAAGAAGTATGATCCCACACAAATTGAAGGTGCAGTAGTCTACTGGAATGTGGACGAACAGCGATGGACGACATTCCAGGTGGAGAACTTCATGGAGTGGAGACCGATCGTATAAGGTGGGCACCACAGATTACACGGGATTTTCACAGATGAATGATTTCTATTTTGAGGAATCAAGTGAAAACGTCTTTGGGAATCCGGGGTAATTTGTGATGAATGTTTTATTGAAAGTACAAACGATTAATTTGAAAATACAATGGCAATAGCATACGACGGGATCAACTATTTCCCGATGGGCGTAAACTTCATGGAAGAGAACGCAATGGAAGTGATAGAGGCAAAATACGGAATAAAGGGTTCGGCAATCGTATTGAAGCTGCTTTGCAAAATATACAAGGAGGGATACTACATCCGTTGGGATGAGGAGCAGTGCCTGATCTTTGCCAACAAGGCGGGAAGGGAAGTGCAGGCCGCTGAGGTACAGGGGATCATCGAGATTCTCTTCATCAAAGGAATACTGGACGAAAACAGTTATCAGGAAAACGGAATACTGACTTCGGAAAGTATACAAAAGGTATGGCTGGAAGCTACGAAGCGAAGGAAGAGAGAACTGTCGGAGCTCCCCTACCTGATGGTGAGACCGGAAAAGGAAAACGGCAAACCGGACAATGCATCCGCACAACAGGAAATAGAACAACCCAAGCCGCTTAAAGAAGGGAAAGCATCTGCCGGCACAGGAAATGTAGTACATGATGTAGCCGTTAACGCAAAAAATGCATGCAATTCCGGACAAAGTAAAGTAAAGAAAAGTAGAGCAAAAGAAAATAAAGAATTACCCCCCTCAGCTCCCCCCGAGGGGAAGGAGGAAGAAAGGAAGGAGGATTCTGCTTCTCTCCCGATACCGGGATACGCTTTCAATACGATGACGCACAATTATCCGGGACTGACAGATACACTAAAAAGATTGGGGATTAACGAAGTGAGCGAAGTAAATGCCATTCTCAGGCTGTCGGACTATGGAAGAAAGGGAACGACGGTGTGGCGGCTGATTGCCAACACTTGCTGGAGCGATATAGGGGCTAAAGGAAGATATCTGATAGCGGCACTGAATAAGGCAAAAAGGAAATAAACGGATAGTGCAAGTCCTCTGTGTATAGTTGACAAAAAAGCAAGTATATCGGTTTTAGCCAGCAGAGACCTTCAGTGAGACAAAGAAGTAAAGGTCAAACTTAACAAGCTGAAAAACAAGCTATTCAAAGTACAAAACATCTGTTAGTAAAAGCTTTGTTTTAACACAGAGTTAAAGTTTATTCTTTGGATGCAAATAACAAGTGTTTTAAATGCAAAAGACTTGTTATTTGCATTTAAAAATAAAAATGGCCGGAAAAGGGGTTAACAATGTTAATTGTTACGATATTATTCTCACCTAGGGATGTGTCCTTTATACACCATTAATATAGAACAAATCGTATTACCTATTTTCGATTTGGAACGTTCTGTTTGTGATGCGATTAAGTATCGCAACAAAGTAGGCATTGATGTGATGGCAGAAGTTATTCAAACCTATCTAAAGCTACCAGAAAGGATTATATAGAGAATCACGTAGTCCTCAGTTCTGCATTTGCAGAGAGCCTCAATTTGAACATCAGATGGAATGCGTTTATAAAAAGACTTAAGGCATCAACTCAACTTACTTTTTCTGAAGTGACAAGTTATCTTCAAGATCAACTCAAGCCTTATTGGGAAAAATTGAAGTAACAAGAAGGATAATATCTTATTCCTGTCACATGGAAAAAAAGTTTAAACCAGCATTACTCCTTGATATGTTGTATGAAATTGTATACCAAGTGCCAACTTACGAATTCATCAACTAAAAATCCCTCAATAAGCCCCTATTCCGGGCTGCGAGGTGATAAATTACAATAAACTGGCAATAAATTCTTATCTTTATCACAGCATAAAGAGAGATTTTGAACTATCTTTGTGGTAGAATAGATTAGCAAACAAGCAGATCTATATAGTAAATCATATATTAACTACTTAAAAATCAAAAGAGAATATGTCAATGCATACTTGGTTTGAATGTAAGATCCGTTACGAAAAATTGATGGAAAACGGAATGAACAAGAAAGTTACTGAACCTTATCTCGTGGATGCACTCAGCTTTACAGAAGCAGAAGCACGCATTATTGAGGAGATGACTCCGTTCATTACAGGAGAATTTACCGTATCGGATATCAAACGAGCCAACTATAGTGAACTTTTCCCCAGCGAAGAAGAAGCTGCTGACCGCTGGTTTAAGTGTAAACTGATTTTTATCACACTGGACGAAAAAAGCGGTGCCGAAAAGAAAACATCGACTCAAGTTTTGGTACAGGCCGCCGATCTGCGCGATGCTGTAAAGAAGCTGGATGAAGGCATGAAAGGTACAATGGCTGATTATCAGATTGGTTCTGTTGCTGAAACAGCAATTATGGATGTATATCCGTATAGTTCTGAGCCTAATGATAAACCGGAAGTATAATTTTGGAATAGAAATAAATATAACTCACCACAGAGTACACGGAGGACACAGAGTTTTAATCTCTTGTTTATTAAGATGTTTAAGAGAAAGATATTCTCTGTGTTCTCTGTGTCCTCTGTGGTGAATAAAACTCAAAACCAATACAAAATGAATGTTACTGATAACTTAAAGCAGGTCCTGGCCGAATTGCCATCCGGCGTTCGACTGGTTGCGGTTTCGAAATTCCACCCGAACGAAGCTATTGAAGAAGCTTATCGTGCAGGACAAAGAATTTTCGGAGAAAGCAAAGTGCAGGAGATGACAGGCAAGTATGAAAGCCTGCCCAAGGACATTGAGTGGCATTTTATCGGGCACTTGCAGACAAACAAAATCAAATATATGGCTCCGTATGTGTCCATGATTCATGGAATCGACTCGTACAAGTTGTTAGCGGAAGTAAATAAACAAGCTATCAAAGCAGGAAGAGTCATTCGCTGTTTGCTGCAAATACATATTGCCCAGGAAGAAACCAAATTTGGTTTCAGTTTTGACGAATGCAAGGAGATGTTGAATGCCGACGAATGGAAAGCACTGGCAAACATACAGATATGCGGACTGATGGGAATGGCTACCAACACAGATTCGGAAGAACAAATCGAACGGGAATTCCGTTCTTTAAATTGTTTTTTCCACGAAGTGAAAAAACAATTTTTTGCTGACGAACCGACTTTTTGCGAACTCTCAATGGGTATGTCCCACGATTATCACCTCGCCATTGCAGAAGGCAGCACGCTGGTAAGAGTAGGAAGTAAAATTTTCGGGGAAAGAGTTTATTAATAATTGAAACAATGAAACAGAAAATTCATTGAAAAACCATTAACAATAATTACCATGGCCGACTTAAAAACAACCTTTGCGGGATTGACTTTAAAAAATCCTGTTATCATCAGTAGTTCGGGACTCACTAACAGCGCTGCTAAAAACGCTAAGCTGGAAGCAGCCGGTGCAGGAGCTATTGTCCTGAAATCACTGTTCGAAGAGCAAATTATGCTGGAAGCTGACCGCTTGAGAAACCCGTCTTATTATCCGGAAGGAAGTGACTATCTGGCTGAATATATCCGCAATCACAAACTGGCTGAATATCTGGAACTGATTAAAGAAAGCAAAAAGGCCTGCACCATTCCTGTCATTGCAAGTATAAACTGCTATACCGATGCAGAATGGGTAGACTTTGCCAAGCAAATAGAAGAAGCCGGTGCAGATGCGCTGGAAATCAACATTCTTGCTTTGCAATCGGACGTCCAATATAAATATGGTTCATTTGAACAGCGTCACATCGATATCTTAAGCCATATAAAGAAAACGATTCGTATTCCGGTTATTATGAAGTTGGGCAGTAACTTTACGAATCCGGTAACCCTGATCGATCAACTATATGCCAACGGTGCAGCGGCAGTTGTTCTCTTCAACCGTTTCTACCAACCGGATATTGATGTAGAGAAGATGGAGCATACTTCAGGTGACGTGTTCAGCAACGCGTCCGATCTTTCGGCAACCCTGCGTTGGATAGGCATTTCTTCATCATTGGTTACTAAAATAGATTATGCCGCTTCGGGAGGTATTCATAAACCGGACGCAATCGTAAAAGCCATTTTAGCCGGAGCATCTGCCATAGAGGTATGCAGTGCCATTTATCAGAACACCAACTTGTTTATAGGAGAAATGAACCGTTTTTTGGGTGCATGGATGGAAAGAAAAGGCTTCAAACACATCTCGCAATTCAAAGGTAAATTGAACGCCAAAGATGTAGAAGGTATCAATATGTTTGAACGTACTCAATTCCTGAAATATTTTTCTGAGAAATAAAGATAATAACGATGAACGGTGAACAAGCTTCACAGCTTGCTCACCGCTCTTTTTAATCCATAGTTCTTTTTAAATTCAAATTTCATTGAGACGCTTCAGGTCTGTAATTGGCCTACAAAAATTTCTGGTAAGCTTTTGCTAATTTTTCATCATAACGATTCTCCTTATAAGCAGGACCATTGTAACGTCTGGCAAACTCTGCCCAGTCTTTGGCTTGCAAAGCGGGAAGCATTCCGGATTGTTTGATAAATCGGGCAGACAATATTAACTGGCTGCATTCACTCGCACACATAGCTTTTACAAAACTGTCGACACTCTTCTCTCCGCAGGCCGCATAGTTAAAACCCATAATCTGGAACATCCCCCAACTGGCAGAAGCATCCGCTGCTTCATGATTGATTTGGCGGGCTTGTTCCAAACGATCGTATTCACCCATACCGCCTTTATAATGTCCTTTCTCCCATTTGGGATAGAGAATGTTTTCATTCCCTTTCACATGCGATTCAGGATTGATATTCCGCTTTTTCAACTGATTCCAGAAAATATGACCTTCGAAAAGGATAGCGGGCTTACCGGGAGAAAAGAATCCTCCTTTTCCGCCTGTCTCCACTTGCTGTACGGCTTTTAAAGCAGCCACTTCCACATCGAGCAATCGGGCAACAAGAACGAAATCTTCTTCTGTCAAACGTTCAGTAGTGGGACGTCCTGTAAAAAACAGGGATTCCCAGGTACGGTATCCCACGATCCCATCAGCATCCAGTTGGCTTTTCCGTTGAAAATCAACAACCGATTCTTTCATTTCCTGTGTGAAAATCCGGCTTTCATTCACTGAATAGCCATTGCGTTTCAGCCCCTGACACAACAAGAGAGCTTCTTCGCCTTCATAATCCAATTTAATCGTTTTCATATTCCAATTAGTTTTTATTTATCATCTCATCTGTCCTGCCTTTTCCAGCTCGTAAAGCGACTTATAGGCACGATATATAAACTGGAAGAATTCATAACCGGTAAAATAACCGTCTGTACCAATACCGCTATTTCCTGATGAAGTACCACTAAAGAATTTTCCGTCCGGCAGAATGTCCGTCTGGACAAGTTTGGGATAATAAACTTCTTTCCATAATTTCATGTCTTCACCTGAGAATGAAGCACATCCCTTTTCTGTCGGAAATCTGTTCACGTACTTTTCCAGCATTGCCGCACACTCCATCAGGAGTTTTTTTTGTTCATTGGCGTTTGCGCCCATTTTATTTAATATAGGATTCATACTCTTTTATTTTTTAATGTTTAATTCAAATCTTATTTCACTAATCCTGGGTTTAAGACCCATATAGTCAATCTTTAAGACCGCAACTGTATTTTCCTTGTTACGACAAGTCACCTTGTTAGTAAAATACAAATTCCCGCTTTCGTCCGGAAAAACAGCAGTGCAATGCAAGTGCTCTCCTGTCTGGCGATAAGTCAGCAAACGCTGATCGCACATACGCAAGAAAAACAAAAAGGCATTTACAAAACTATCGACATGGATAATCCGTATTTCGGGATGATAACTACTGAGAGGCTTACCGACCAGTTTGTTATCTTTCAACAGAAAATAGCGTGCCTGTTCCGCACATTTGTCTGCCGACATCGCAACGGAAGGTTCATTTATCGTTATTTCAGCTGCATTATCCACTTCCGGCTGAGGAACGGCTTCCGAAACTACAACAGTTTCCGTATTTTCCTTTCGGAACGGATGGCGGATCTTCTCCCCCACCCGTTTGAAAAAAGTTAATTTCATAATCCGTGCACTTAGCCGTTGAATTTGCTCTTTCTCTCCAGATTCTCTTGTGCATTCTGCACTTTCCGTAATGCGTCAAAAGCCGGTTTTGATTTCATACGGTCTATGTTCAGACGCAAGTGACAGGATGGACATTGCAAGGCATTGGATGTCAACAACTCAAAAATCGATGTTTCAATAAACGTTCCGCATTGCGGACACTTCATCCCGGCTTTCTGTTCACGGGCATGTTCTGCTACATTATTCATTTCTTTCCTCCTTCCGTTATTTCTTCAGTTTCAGTCTCTTCTACTTGCATATTGCTTGCCGTCAGATGTAGTAAGTTGGACAATCCGGCAGGCACATCCGCCTGACGCATCTTCACCTTTACTTTCATATTCGCCGACAAGCTCTGCTGCACATTTGAGGTGCTGCTGCCCTCTCCCTGTTTGGGAGCCAGCGAAGCCCGGAGTTTAAATCCTCCCCCACTTTGCGGTTCACTCACGCTTTTGCCTTCTTCCAGCGAGAATTTCTCTTCTGCTGTTTCCGATAAAGCATCCAGGATTTTAATATCAAAATCGAAATCCGCCTCCTGCACTTGTAACAGTGGCAAAGGTACCAGCGTAAGTATCGGGATACTCACACTTTGTTTTCTTCCTCCACCGGCATCCTGACTCTGATAGTTGAACGTAAGCATACGTATCTTACCGGTCCGTCCTGTTGCAGGATCATAAGATTCAAATGCTATTTTCATCAAATAATCCAGATACCTTTGCGAAGATAATGAATCTGCTTCAATTGTTGCGATCAAAGGACCGGCAATTAATTGCTGAAGTTCCATTACCTGACTACTAACGCTCCTAACTTTCTTTTTATCCATATTGTACCAATTGATTAGGATTGATTATCGCATCACAAAATCTTCCAGTAACGAATCATCGTCCGTTTGACTGACTGAATAATTGCGAGGACTGAACTTGATCTTAAAACTGTGTATCGCTTCTTCTGGCATATTCATCAGTTCATCAGCCGTGATGGCCACATCCAGTTGTGGAAATGAATGAAGACTTTTGAAGTTAGCGTCTACCGAGAGCTTTTTCACAATAGCTTCCATCGCTTTTATAATGTTCTTTTCAGCGGTATCACGAAGTTTTTCTCCATCTTCTCCGGCAAAAAGATCATCGAGGTCCGTATCATAAAGAAACTTTTTACGCACGACATCCGTCAGCCTGCTGATCACAACATCGTTGTTCACAGAACCATTGCTGCTGTCTACGGCATCATAAAGGTTATTCCGGAAAGAGTTTCTCATATTACGGCTCAGAAAAGTGCAGAATTCCTGATGAAGTTTGTTTTCTTTTTTAAGCCGTTCAAAGAAGTGTTTCTCTCCTTCATTTCTCTCTATATCCGAGGTCATCACTGTAGTGGCGGCACTGCTGATAGCTACCCTCGCAACCTGTTCGCACAGTTCCTTGAGGAATTGACGGAACTTATCATATTTGATATTAAACTGTTGCTGACTTTCCGATGCACTTTTCACACCATATTTTAAATCCAGTTCCATATCGCTGACCATGACATTAGGCAGTTGAAAATCTTTCGCCTTTCCGTCTTTCCCGTAAGAGTCGCCAAGCGACAATGAATAAAGGTTGGCCTCGTGCTGTGCCGAAACAATATCACGCAATATAGAGCCGATTACTGAACTTAACTGAGCCATATTATGAGTTCTTAAGTTTTTAAATTAATGTTAAGCCTGTGTCCCTTCCTGAGGAGCTGCCGTATCTTTCTTCACTTCGATAATAACTTCCTTCTTGCTTCCCTCTGCTTTAACAGTATATTTACCTTCCGGCAAATCGATAATTTTACTGTCACCACTTACCTTAAAGTCAGCAGCGTTGGCACCGGTTCCGGAAATAGTCAGTTTTTCAGGAGCCAACAGACCGTTAGGATCCTTATAGGTAGCAATCAGCTGTACTTTCTCTTTGCCATCTTCAATCAGTAGCAAGTTGCTGTTCACTTCCAATGTACCGGTTGGATCGGAAACATCCAATGAATTACCCAGCAATTCCAGGATTTTAGAAAGACCTGCCGGCATACTGTCCTGTCCGGCTTTTACAGCCACGTCCATAGTATACTCTACACTGTACTTAGAATCGGAAGTCGCTTTAGAGTCCTTTTTCGATGAATAGCTTGCATTCATATTGGCATTCATCTTGAAGCATCCCAATCCCAAACTGGCCGAAGCCTTCAGGGCCGCATCTTTGGATACTGACTCGTTTGTTTCTGCTGCCGATGAAGAAGAAGCACTGATATTAGCCTTAAAATTGATGTCCACTTCACGGATTGCAATATAAGGAATAGGAACGATAGTCAGCAACGGAATATTCAACTGAACCAGGCGTCCGCCCTGAATGAATGAGAACGAAACGTTAACCGCTGTTTTCTCACCGGTTTCCGGATTCACATTAATACCCACGTTCTGAATAAACTCCCAAGTGGTTTTAGCGGCTAAAGCCTGCGCTTCCACACATGCCTTCAACGGGCCACCAATAATAGAACCAAACGGAATCGACTGCAACGCACTGGTTGCAACTTGCGACGGTGTTTTGTCAACTGCCATAATAATTGTTTTTTAAATTTGTTACTTAATTGTTTTTTCTCTTTTGTAAGCTTACGATGCAAAGGTAGTGCACGTTCTTTGCGTAGTAAATTTTTAATTTTAGACGGAGCCGGATTTCTTCCCACTCCCTTTCGTCACTTTCCCAATGCCCGTTTTGAATAAATCTTATGGAAACAGGCTTGAAAGTCCTTTTTGTGAGATTCACTCACCGGCAACATCTTTTTCCCGATGTGTACGTAGTTACCGGCAAACCCGGTCACTTTAAAAAGATTGATAGCATACGACCGGTGGATCCTTTTAAATTTGCTACAAGGCAGATCATTGTTGAAAACACGATCCAAAGGATAGCTCACTGTTATCTCGGCACCATCCTCCATATAAATGACACAATAACTTCCGGATGCTTCCACCCATAAGATTTCATCCAGAAGCACCCTTCTGTACTCATCACTGAAGTACACAAAAATAGCATTATCAACCAATGAGTTTTCCGACTCACCACAATAACAATACGGTTTGATCAAGTTCTCTTTCATAATTATTTTATTGTTAGTTAACTGAAGTACGTCCATGCGATTATTTAGCATAATCTCCTCCGGGAGAAAAGTACAAAGTATGTTTCAGGCTGTCATAATAAAACAGAATACAACCCTCTGCCCGGATATACCCTTTCGTGGGTGAACTAAGATGAAGCGGATAGCGGACCGGACAGACTCGTCCGTCATTAATACGATGATGAACAATAGCAAAATATCCTATGCTGTCTGTCCCTAATGTTATGTCCGGACGGTCTGTGGATGATTTCCATCTTCCATACATACCGTCCGGCATTTCTACCGGACTATGTCGGCAGCTTAAAAACACAGGCATGATAAAGACAAAATACAAAAACAGCCTGTATAGACCTCTATTTTTGCTCATAACTTAACTTATTAAATTTCATTTAGTGCAAAAATAGGATTTTATTAACTTATAGAAATTTTACGTTCTGTATAGTGCGCTTTTTTTTCCGAATACCAGATTATTCTTTCCGAAAGTATTCTTTTATAAGAGACATATAAAGTTTAAAACACCCTTTTATCAATAGAAAAACAAATATAAATTCACTTTTAATACTGAAATAAAAAAATACCATTTTATATTAATATCTGTCAATGTGTTTCTCCCATAGGTTTATACAGGATGGCATTGATACGCTGTTCTTCATAAATAATTAATTGATGGGTAACCTCTGCAAGATCAGACTTCATGTGATATAGATAAGTACGCCCGGTTAATCTTTCTTCCATAATCCGTTCCAACTCCTTACCTATATTATCAGAAGGATCGATCTCCATAACACGTGGTATGACGGCTCCGGAAACAGCAGATTCTCCTTCCTGCCCCTGCAAATAATCGTATTGGGACAGCGTATAGTCCATCAACTGCTCATAGTTCAGTTTTTTCCGGGAAGCCATCGTCTCCGCCAAAGGAATATAGTAAAGAATATCTTTGATAAAAGAACTGTATTCAGTCTGTATCCGACGCACCAATTGCATATATTTTTGCTCTTCCGGCGAAAGGCGGGAGGAGGTGAAAGAAAAGGATGCAGCAACCATCTGATATTCGAGGTTTTTATTGATCTCGCTCAAGACCTCTTTGGCATATGCATAATTCTTCATGGATATGGATGAAACGATGGTATTCAACACATATAGATCAATGGATTTCAGATTCTCTGCCAATTCTTGTTTAAAACCGGTAAACCAATCTTGTTGCTGAGTATAGATGATGGTATCCAACTGCAAAAGTTTCAGGTCATGGTGGAGTACACCGGTTTGACGAAGTGTCTTGTTTAAAATCAAGATTGAAATGACTCCGCCAATGATTCCTCCGATGTAACTACCTCCGAAACCAATCCAGGTAGGCACATCATCCGCACCCGGCATCAGGGTCAACGGATTCAGTCTGATCAATGCCCAGTTGATCGGAAAAGGAAGTACAAGAGTCAGCCCAAGCAAAATAAAAAGATCCTTCTTACCCAAAGTGAAATTGTCTGTCTGCATAGATACTTACTTAAAAAAAACAGTGATCAGTTGTTCCAGTGATTCGCCTTCCAGAAAGTGCCAATGATCTGTCGGTAATCGCAGGACAGAAGCATTCGGATAATATTTGTTCCACAATCTTTCGCAATTGTCATATTCAGTCCGGAATATACGGTAGTTTTCCTCTGTCCATGCCTCTTCGGGAGATAATCCGGCCTGTTGATGGAATAATCCGGATAACAACACAATCACCTCTCCCTGATAAATCAGGTTGGGAGTCGTACTGAAATAAATATCAATGATTTCGTTCCGTTCACGTATCATCTCGTCAGTATCTCCGGGGAATATCAGTAAAGGATAATTCCGGCACAAAGCGGGATTCTGCCAGGCCTGTCCGTCGAGTGCGAAAACCTTCGGTGTTATCCCCATAGAACGGCGTAACAACTCGGCCAGGCCGATTGCCAGTTCGGCACCCATGCAGAAACCGGTAAGCGCGTAAACAGTACGTTCCCGGATCATTGGTTGTACCGCCCGGGCATAATATTCCAGCAATCCCGTAACATCCGCGGCCACTTTCCAGAAGTGATCGTAAACAGCATCTATCACAAGAATATCATATTTTTCGTATAAGCGGTCGGCAAAATGAAAATACCAATGATTGAAATAAGCAGACCCGCAAACCAGAATGATAACCGGCTTCTTGAGATTTTGCTGCTTATACCAATAAACGGGTTCTTGCCTAGGAACCACCAACAGCCGGCGCAGAGTATCGGTAGCATAAACGGCAGATACACTAATCGGGCATCCTCTTTTATTTGCCTCGGTAACCAGCCTCAGTATATCCAACGAAGTCATTCCGAGGTCATCAATCAAACCGGCCTCAACACTGACCCGGGGTAAATTCAGCATTTCCTTCAAAATATCACATAAAATGATTTCTCCCGGATGAACCGGAGGGACATACTCCAACTCCATCGGAGCAAAAGACGGAAGTGAACGAGTGTCGATCTTATCATTCATTGTACGCTGAAAACGATCTACCACCTGCCATAAATTAGGTATCATGTAATAAGGAAGTTCCGACCGCAAACGTTCTTTTACATCTTCCGGATGAAAACAGCCGGGCACTGATGGTTGCAAGTAAGCACCCAATAATTGCCGTCCATTCTGCTCTACCACCACTACGTGAGCTTTCTCAACCTCCGGGTCCTTATTCAGGCATTCCGTTATCTCACTCAGTTCAATACGGAATCCCCGCATCTTGACTTGTGTGTCCTTTCGTCCGATAAAACGTATAGAACCGTCAGGATGTTGCTGAACCAAATCGCCCGTCCTGTACAATCGTTCCCCATGATAGAAGAGAAATGATTTTTCATTCAACTCTTTATTCCCGATATATCCGGATGAAACCTGTGGACCACTCAAATAAAGCTCTCCTGTTGCTCCACCAACCACCTGTTGAAGATCTTCGGACAAGATATGGCAGGTGGTTCCTTCCAGCGGATAACCGATATTGTCGTACGAAGTCTCATCATTTACAATCCGTATGGTGCTGAGTACCGTATTCTCTGTCGGACCATAGACATTCATCAACCGGTATGGTTGTTGTTTCAGCCTATTAAACAACTTTTCACTGATAGCCTCAGCACCAAACAGCAAAGTCTTCATGAACGGAAAGTCAAGATCGTCAAACATGCCCAATAATGAAGGAGGGCAAAAGGCCACATTCACTTGCTCACGCCTGATCAGTCCGTCCAGCAAAGAAATGTCCCTGCGTTCCTCCTCCCCCGCCAAAACCAAAGTCCCCCCAATCGGCACACACATCATTAATTCTAATATGGAGGCATCAAAACTGATACTGGCAAAGGCGAGATACCTGTCCGAGGGGTTGGCTAAATGATAAAGTTCCGTATTCATCAGGTTCTTTGTAAATGTCCCCAGATTGGAATAACTGATCTGTACCCCCTTGGGATTTCCTGTCGTCCCGGAAGTATATATGATGTAGGCGCAATCATCGGGGAAGACCTCGGCATATCCGTCAATGGAGGGGCCGGAGAGTGCTGACAAGTCCAGATGAAGCTGGCAGGCTTCCGGAATTCCACTGACTCCATCCGGTGAATCGGTCAATAACAAAACCATGCCTGCATTTTCGGCCATGTATCGTTTACGGTTATCCGGCAAAGCAGGATCTATGGGCAGATAAGTCGCCCCCAATCGAAAGATGCCCATAATTGCAGGAACCAGCGTTTTATTCCGTCCCATACAAACTCCGATACAGACATTGCGGAAGCCGGATGCATGAGTCACCGGAAAATGTTGACGGACAATTTGCGCTATTTTCCCGGAATAACGTTCCAGTTCCTGATAAGAGACAGTACCGTCTTTCGCAATGACGGCCGTTTGGTCACCCCAAGTAGAGAATGACTGAAAAAAAGTTTCTTGAATATTTGTTTTCATTATTGTTTTTTGATTTAGAAATTATACAATATACTGCCGGAAATCCACCGTCCTTTCTGCCGGATGGGGATATTTGCTCCTCCGCATTCATATCGGTTATTAAAGAGATTCTCAACTCCCAGACTGCCTTCTATCTGTTTGTACCTGCATCTGGTAGTGAAAGAGAAAACAGTATAGCCCGGCAGGCGGACAGTATAATTGGTGGCATCTCCGTTGAGTCCGTTCTCCAATACGCTGACCTGTGTATAGCAACGGCTATTACAATTCATTTTTACATGGGCAGACCAGTTCCATATTTTCTTCTTTACCAGGAAATAGCCGGCTACAAGGTTCACGGAAAAATCCGGCACATTGTTAACCGACCCGTCGGTAACAAAGAAATTGGTATAACCCAATACTCTCTGATAGCACAAGTTTGCATCCAGATTTAATCGGTTTGCCCGGTAACGCGTGGTTACCTCGATACCTCCCATATCCAGCAGACCGGCATTTTCGTAAATACGGGTTTCCGGTTGGGTAAACAGAAAATGGGAAGCCCGGTTGTAGAAAAGGTTGCATTCAACATCTATATGAAAGGGGCGATAATGATAGGCACAAGTCAACTGGTACGAACTCAGATATTCAGCCTGCAGATTCTCGCCACCGGAGTAAGTATCCATATCGTTGTTTCTGTAATAATAGGGTGCATCGACAAACGACCTGGAATAACTGGCTTTCAGATTCAGTCCGTCCCGAAGATAAATAAGCGATACACGGGGAGAAAAGGCCTGCATTATCCGGTTATTTCTCCGTTTCTTATAGTCGTATCTGATTCCGGCATTTACAATCCAGTTTTTATGCAGATTATGTTTGAATTGAAGAAATACGTTTGCGTTCATTTCGTGACCGGTGTAAAGCCGCTTGTCGGTCCATGTCCTGACTATTTCTCTGAAATTCATACCTTCCAGATATTCAGAATCATAAAGTGCATACCGATTCCACTCCACGCCGCCAAGCATATTACCTTTTCCGTATCTTCCCCAATCGTAAGTATAGCTCACACGAGTGTTAAAGCCAACATTGGAGTCCATCCAGCGGATGTATTGAAAAACTCCACGATCCGGAAAAATGAGTTTGGTGCTGTCATTGGGATTGAGGTAAATAGGGTAATCCTGCAATGTATCTCCTGCGGTTTCATAACGTACATTTTTGTTCCAGTCGGTGTAGAACGTCGTACTGAAACTCACATTTTGCCACGTACGACTGTAAACCGCCTGCTCTCTGGCCGACCATCTGGAATATCCCGGACCGGCACCATCAAAAGTGCGGAACTTCTTATAAGAGTAGGGTGAAGCAAAAAGCCACATGCTATAAGGCTGCCTTTTTTTAGCATAGTTCATACTAAAACTGAAAAGTAAGTTTCCCCGTTGCAGTTTAATGCCGCCATCCAGGGCAGGCAGTTCGGAATAACCGTCCAGATAAATAAATCCGTCTCTCGGATAAAGGGCATATTGTTTGCCGGCAGGGACAAAAACCGGCTCTCCCGTTGCACGGTACAAGGAAAACCATGCCATAAAATCCATGTTCATGTCGTGTTTGCCCAATAACAAGTCAGCAGCCAGCTGCCCCCGGTCTCCGGCACCGACAGATACGGCACCATTACGAATGTCCACCCCGTCCTTAGTGACAATGTTAATCACGGCTGTCAGCGCCACGCTACCGTAAAGCGAAGAAGCCGGTCCGCGAAGCACTTCTATCTGTTTGACTTTAGCCAGGCTAATACCATAATCCAGCGAAACAGCATTCGTGATGTAACTGTTCAGGCGCTGCCCATCCTGCATAACCAGTATGTTTTCCTGTCCGGACGAATAGACTCCCCTCATAGCCAGATTCATCTCTTCATTGGAAGACAAACCGGATATGCCGGGAACATAAGCAATCAATACGTCACGCAGGCATCGGGCATGAATAGCCCGAATCATTTCCTCTGTAATCAAAGTGACAGGTACAGGAGCTTCTTCCGGAGTCTCCACCTGTTGCGAAGCCGTGACCAAGGTTACTTTAGTCTCCCTGTGCTTCCTGACCATGTCCGCAAAACGTTCCGGATCCTGTAACGAGATATAATAATAGGGTTCGTCCTTCAACAACAATGAGACATATTGTTCCGCTTCTGCAAAACGGTCCAAAGCCAGAAGACATAAAGCAGTCAGGCGGCATGCCTCGGTGCGCATCGTCCCCCGAAAAGACGGCAGATTCTCCTCCAATATACGGCAGGCTTGATCAATATCTCCAGTTTTATAAAGCGCTTCTGCCCTTACAAATGAATTTCGGACACTGTCTGCCGATTGTGCTGTCAGTTGCACGGCAAAAAAACAGGAGAAGATATATAACAACAGGTAGCGTTTCATGTGACCGGGATGATAAAACGAAAACAAGTATATTCATGTTGAACCGAATCAAACAGCACCTTTCCGTGATGTTTGTTTTCTATAATATCGCGGACGATCGACATTCCGAGCCCTGTCCCCTGCCCGACCGGTTTAGTCGTAAAAAAAGAGTCGAACAATCTTTGCTTGACTTCCGGACTCATACCTTCTCCATTATCACGGATGGTAAGCACGATTCTTTTATCCAGCTTTTCCAGACTCACCGTTATCTCAGGAGAATATCCTTCGGGAGTATCCTGCCATTTTCTCCATACCGCATAGCAGGCGTTGTTCATCACATTCAGCACTGCCCTGCTGAAATCCTGCGGAATCAGCCGGACCGGAGGAATGTCTTTGGCATAGTCTTCATGAATGGCAATATTAAAATTCTTGTAGTTGGCACGCATTGCATGATAAGCCAGCCACACATATTCTTTTGTCAACTTCTGTATCTGTGAAGGCATAAACTCATCATCCTTACCCCTGGAATAGAGTAGAATGCCACGGATAATACTAATAGCCCGGTCACCATGTTCTCTGATCTTGTCCATGTTCTCACGTAATCCGGAAAGTATATCTTTAATATCTTCCAGCGATTCTTCCGGAATACGGTTCCCGGTTTCATCAACAATGGTATCCAGATCGGACAACAACTGCCCGGACAATTTACTGAAATTAATGACAAAGTTCAGTGGGTTCTGTATTTCGTGGGCTATACCGGCACTCAACAATCCCAATGACCCCAACTTTTCCTGTTCTCTGAGCCGTGCTTCCAGCTCTTCAATTCGTTTTTCTTGTGAAATGTTTCTTTCCATAATCAATCTTTTTAAGTACTATATCATTATTAGCTTATATAATCCGACGGGATACTACGCTGTTAATCAAAACAGTGCATTTACCGACTTATTACACCGTCAGGTAAATGCTTTTACGCCGGCATGTAAATGCTTTTACGTCGGCAGGTAAATGCCTTTACGCCGATATGTAAAAGCATTTACATATGCTTGTAAAAAGCAGGATGAACGGACGTTCCGTCCGGAAGGTACAGATCATCCTGTCCCGTCCTCCCATAGAGGCAAAGTAATGGCAAACTCCGTATATTCATCTTTCTCTGAGCGTACTGCTATCTTTCCACGATGATTGAGTATGATTTCCTTGCTCAGATACAATCCGATACCTGCCGCCTCACCGGTTGTCTTCGTCGTAAAGAACGGATCGAAGATTTTCTCAAGGATACTTTGTTCAATGCCCACCCCATTGTCGTATAAGCAGATGACTGCCTGTCCGTTTCGGCTTTCCAATGACAGACCAATCTCAGCCGGATATATATTCTTGCCATACTTCTTGATTATGGCATACATGCCGTTGTTAAGAAGACTCATAATGGTTTTCCCCAGTTGCTCGGCATTTCCGTTAATGAACAATGGTGTATCGGGAAGAGAAGTCCGGACCGAAATGTGCATTTCACTGATCTCCTTCCGGTAATAACTCTCCAGCAGTTCCATGTCTTTCCGGCACAAACCCGTCAATTCTATCTTCTCCAGTTGCTTGTTACGGTCTTTCAAAACCTCCTCCATAGCCTTCAGCACACGAGTAGTATTGCTTCCGTGTTCTTCTATTTTTGCCAGGTTATCTTTCATCATGGCTATGACATCTACCGAATCCAGATAAGTGTCTTCATCCAAAAGCTTTTGTGCACTTTCCAGGTTCTGATATAAATCCTGCAATAACCCCGAAGTCAGGTGAGAAAAATTATTAATGTAATTCAACGGATTCAGGATACGGTCGATCAGCCCTTGTGTCAGTTTACCGACAGTGGCCATTTTCTCTTGTCGCACCAGATCATCTTGTGCCTGCCTCAGCTCTTTCAATGCCTCTTCCAGCTTCAGGGACTTTTCCTCTATTTCATTTTTTTGCCGCATCAACTGTCCGGTACGTTGACCGACAAGATTCTCTAACCTTTCCTTCTCTTTCAGCAAGTTGCGCATCCGCCATTTAAACAGCAGGAACAGTATCCCTCCCAAAGTGACGGCATACAAAACGAGACTATACCACTGTAAGTAAAAAGGAGGTGACAGCGAAAAACGGAATTGTTTTATTTCGCTTATCGTACCGTAAATATCACGTGCCTGCACGCAAAACGTATATGTACCCGAAGGAAGATTGGCATATTCCTTCTCTGTCCGGTAATCCCACGAACTCCATTCCGGATCGTAACCGACCAGACGGGATCTATATTCATTGGAGCCCGTGAAACAGGCCGCATCCGTGGCAAACGAGAAACGAATGGCGCGGACATCATCTCCAAAACGGGATATATCGTCGATACGTTGGTTTGCTGCCTCCGGATTTATCGGTAAATCCCCTCCCCGGTATATGGAATCGCGGTTCAGACAAACCTCACGAAGATAAATACGAGGAACAAACGGAGTAAACGCCTGTGCTTTGCCAAGATCCATCCGGATCAAACCAAAATCACCCCCAAACCAGGCTGCATTCCTTTCTTCTATATAAATTACCCGCACAACATAGTTTCGAATTGCATGCAGGCATTGGTTTAATTTCCCGGTATTGTCCTGCGGATGCGTCACTTGCAACTCTTTACCTTTCAGATTCGTTTGCCAATTGTATCCGCGGCTGTCCGTATATCCGGTCATCACTTCTTCGTTTCCCCTTGGCTGAAGGACAAAAGAAGTTCCATCTCCTTTCTGCAGATAGATTTCTCCATACATGGTTTTTGCCCATACAGAATGATCTTTTTTCACTTCCAAATGTACCACCTTCTCAATTCCGGAAACTCTCCCGACCTGCCTTGTCCGGGTAGAATACCGATAAATCCCGTCCATAGCTCCCATTAAAATATCGGTGCTATCCGCGAATGTTAGCGAATAGGCTGCGACCTCTGTAAGTTTTCTCAAACGGTCATAATCCCCGACAGCATATATCCCATCACTGGTAGCTGCATATAACTCTCCTTCCGGAGAAAGCACAAGTTGCCAACAAGCTTGCGTAATCCCCCTGACAGGTACAAAGACATTGTGCCTCCATACATATAACCCCTGTAAGGTGCCGGCATACAGCATCCCCTTGTAGTGGATGACTGACACGACCTCTCCTTTCAAACCTTCATAGGAAGTAAAGCGGCTGAATAAAGAAGGAGTGAATACATGAAATACCCCATTATCAGTGGCCCCCCAGAGGTTCCCCCGCCCATCGGTGGCAACAGAAGATACGGAATTGCTGCACAGACCGTTATTCTCGGTTATAGAAAATAGTTCTTTCCCTTCACTGTCGTTCACCGACAATCCACGGCCGATGTCCTCCAATGTCGTTTGCTTCTGCCACTTCTCCTGCAACTGAACCGGAAGTATCTGTGTGGGAAACAGGAGGGTATCTTCCTGAACCGTATAGCATCGGCCCGATGTCGTTTTCAGGTAAATAAGTCCGTCAACTTCCGCCATATCATCCAATTCACCGAAAGAAGAAGGGTCCAGATCGGACACAATGGTTCTCAACACGACACATCCGCGTTCATCACGCTCTATCCTTCCGAATACATTGTATCCTCCTGCCCATATCCTATTCCCCGAATCGCGGAACAGACGGGTGACACGGGAAAATCCGGGCGTATAGATTGTTTCCCAACGATTGTAATCGTAATGAAGAATACCCTCGAAATTGGCAAAATAAACATTCCCGCAGCTGTCACACACAACGTCGAAATTACGATTGTGCGCCTGATACACAGAAGACGGATAGTTCACAAAGAATGGAACTCCTTCTTGTGAATCCGCACATATCGGGCAAAGGCACAACATCAATAAGAGTATCTTTTTCATGGCTGGTACGTTTTTAAATAATAAGATTCAAATGGTATTTGCTTACCGACATAGTACTCCCATTCTTCCTGTGTGAAGTCGCGTCGCAATCCCTGACGGACAACAGTAGCCATATGATCGGGCGAAACGGGTATCCGGTATAACCGGCCCTGTTCGTCTCCCATAAAAATGGATGTACCATCCGGATGAAGGCAGAAAGTGTGAATCCATCCACTGCTTGTCATAATTACAGCAGATTCCGTCTTCCCTTTATGAAGATCCCATAAACGAAGTGTACAGTCATAACTGCTTGAAAACAGTTTATTCCCTTTCCGGAAAATGGCGGTGACGGCAGCCTGGTGTCCGATCAGCTTTTGCTGGACATTCCCATCTTTGTCACATATTAAAATGGTTCCTTCCCTACACCCCACGGCATACCTTTCATCAGAAAGAGAGCAAAAAGAGGTAACCCTCCCCCCTTGCGACCACCCCTCTATAAACCGGACAAATTGACCGGCAGATGAAAGCAAGGCTACTGTTCCATTCTTTAAAAAGACATAGAGGTTATCTCCTGACTTCCCGACACAAGTGACCGGATACTCCGGCTGAAAACAAAGCTGTATCTGATGGCTGATACAGTCAAAAGCATAAATACCCGTTGCAGAAATAGCTAAAAGCCGGTCGGAAGCAGCCGGAATCAATTGCCGGTATTTACCTTCAGGCAAAAGGTAAGCAGCCATACCGGCAGAATTCACGGAGACGAGGCATCCGTCATAGGACAGGGCATACACCAGAGAATCCGAATGGATCAGCACATCCCGAAAATCATAACGGGAATCACTCAACAGAAATCCGGATGTGTACGTTTGTCCATCTCCCGACTTCCAACATATCATTTCACCGTACTTACTGACAGTGACCAATCCCGGCAGAGAATCCCGGCAAGTCTGCGGGTTTCCAATTGTTTCGTGCAACAACCTGATGCCGGTGATAGCCCCCTTGTGTCTAAACCAAAGTTGATCTTGCCTGCAAGATAAGGACAAAGCGTTGAAGACAGCCGGATGATACACATCACCATCATAGTGTTTTGTGAACTGCCAGGAAGTATATGCCAGTAACGAGGCCAGTTCCATGTTGCCGGACCGGTATTGGGTGACAGAAAGCGTACCCAATGAACGTCCCAAGGCCAGAAAAGCCAACGTATCGGCCACTCTCTTCGATTGTTCAGCCTGTAGTTGTCGTTCCATTGCCAGATTCTTCTGTTCATCCGCCAACCGATAGGCTTTCTCAGCCTCCCATTGTGCAGTAAATGCCTTTTCACGAGCTATTTCCGCCTGCTGTTGCATTTGATTAGCTTTCCGGGTCTGCGCGACAGCTTCCTGTCTTCTCTTTTCGGAAATGTCTTTTTGCTGATAGGCAATCTCCTCCATTTGCTGACTGACACGTTGGATAAGAACCGACTGCCTTTCTTTGTCCTGAAACTCCTCCAAAGACAAAGTCAGACGGTCTTTCTCCAATTCCGAATGACGATAGGCCCGGTATAAAACCAGACAAACGGTCAACAGTACACAAGGGACTGCTATGATCCAACGGATTATATTTTGGCTTAACTTGATCATCATACAGGTTCATCTTCCGATTGCGGATACTTCTTTTTAATGGTTAACCGATTCTCTTTATTGACGTAGGCATACGCCACATCATCCATCATTTCACGTACCAGAAAAATCCCCAATCCCCCTATCTCACGCTGTTCCGGCGGTAATGAAATGTCCGGATCGGCTTTAGCCAGAGGATTGAACGGAACACCTCCATCTATGAATTCCAGGACAATCTCTCCACCTTCATCCCATAAACACAGAGTCAGGTAACCGTCCGTTTCCTGCGGATAAGCATAATTGATAATATTGACTATTATCTCCTCACTTACCAAACGGAGGGCATAAGACAGGGAGGGATGTGAAGTAACTTCACGGCTATGCATCAGCATATCGAGAATTTCATCCAACCTCCCGACGACAGGGCGAAACTGAAGTAACGTCATTGCTCAGGTATTTTTTAAGATTGTGATAATTCGTCAAGGGTCTGATAGAAACGAAAAAACTTATCGAATCCGGTCATGTGCATTACGTCCTTAATCTCTTGCGACACACTGACAAGACATACATTCCTGCCTTTAGCCTTTGCCAGTTTAAAGGCGTAGAGCATAACGCGTAATCCGGCACTGGATACGTAGGAACAATTGCTGAGGTCCAACGCCACAGAATGCCCTTGCTCAATAAGAGCTACAATTTTAGTTTGTTCGTCAGCGCTTGTATTTGAATCCAAAACGGCACCAACTGGATGGATTTCATACTTTTCCATAGTTTTCTTATTTTTTAGTATTATCTGATTCGTTGAAGAGACAGTAAAGTGATATCATCGGACTGAGGATAATCTCCGGAGAAAGCCCTGACAGAGTGAAGCACCTGCGTAACGACCTCTTTCGCTGAAGTATCTTCTTGCAAAGCACCCAGAACTTCCTGCAGTTTGCCTTCCGAAAATTGTTCGCGTTTATCATTGAAGGCTTCCGTTACCCCATCGGTATACAGAAGTAGAGTATCTCCGACTCCAAACTCCAATGTATTACTTTCAAATTCAATGTCATCGAACACTCCGACCACAAAATTGGAAGCGACGGGCAAGTACGCTGCCGATCGGTTTCTCCGAAGAATAGATGGAGGGTTATGTCCGGCATTGGTATAATCCATTACACCGGTCCTACAGTTATAGATCCCATAAAAAACCGTCACAAACATAGAGTCCATACTTTCTTTGCACAGCAGCTTGTTGGCATAAGTGAGGCATTCAGCCGATGATACTCCCCGGAGAGCGGTTGCCCGAAGCAGTGTCCGGCTAACGGCCATGAACAAGGATGCGGGTACACCTTTCCCGGATACGTCGGCAATCACCAGACCTATGCGCTCGTCGTCAATCTGGAAAAAGTCGTAAAAGTCACCACCTACATCTTTGGCCGGGGTCATGGAGGCATAGATATCGACCATTCCCGCCAATTCAGGAAAAGGCGGAAAAGAACGGGGAAGAATGGTTTGCTGGATTTCTCCTGCAATGGCCAGGTCATTCTTGATAGACTCCAGTTGATTGTGTTCCTGCTGTGACTCCCGGATATAACGGACTTGTTCGATTGCTTTTTCAATAGTCCGCGACAAGTCTTCCAGATCTATCGGCTTGGTAGCAAAGTCGAATGCCCCCTTATTCATGGCAGAACGTATGTTGTCCATATCTCCATAAGCAGAGACCATAATACATTTCATCGCCGGATTTTTCAATTCATTGATCTTGGCCAGCAAGGTCAATCCATCCATCTCGGGCATATTAATATCACTCAGGATAATATCGAAATCAGGAGTTTCCAGAAGTTTCTGTAAAGCCTCCAACCCATTATGGGCAAAGGCAAACTCGTATTCACCTTTTCGTATCTGTCGCCTGAAGTACTGGGTAAGCAATACCTCTAAATCGAGTTCATCATCTACACTTAATATTTTTGCAGCCATATCTGTGATTATTTATAAATTTCAATTTTCTATTCAGACTTTTATGACGGCAAAAATAGAGAGTGCCCGACCCGGTTACAATTTTATATTTTAAACCGGAAGAATGTTTTTCCGAATGAACGCTATTGTCTTATAAGCATACAGGGCCGCGTGTCCTTGTCCCTCAAGGAAAGCAATCAAAAGACCGATCCCTCCTTTTAAAAGGAACTATAGCTTATTCGGAATTTATATTTTCAGGATAGGGCTTTTCTTTTCACTTTTGCTGTCGTAAGCTTACAAAGAATAAATAAAAACGGGCGGAACCGAAAAGCCGGAAATAGAGTAGGAAGAAAGTTCTCTTCAATACAGGAGAATAAAATATTTCTCAAGAAGAATTATGATTAAAGTAAATTTCTCGAAACCGCTGCTGATTCAATCAGTAGCTTTCAAAGATGTATTCCTTCGGATGGATGGAAATGGAATTACCCAAGCCAATGGTGCAGGTGCAGGAAAAGTAAGTTGCCAGAAAAATATGTCTCCTACCGGAGCATTTAAAGTACAAGAACAGAAAAATGGTACGTTTACCATTGAATCAGTAAAGTATCCCGGGGTATTTCTCCGCATGGACGGAAGTGGCATTCGTGGCTTTGCAGGATCGGGTGCAGGACATGTAAACTGTCAGTTTGGAGCGAGTGACTGGGAACACTTCAAGCTGCACGAACAGAACGACGGTTCATATACCATTGAATCAGTTGCCTTCCCGAATGTATTCCTCCGCATGGACGGAAATAACCGGTCGGGTAAAGAAGAAGATTTCGGTACAGTAAACTGCCAATACGGAGCAAGTACCTGTGAAAAGTTCTATTTATTGAATATGCCTGAAACAGGCAAAGTAAAAGATATGTTTAACAAATTTGCGAAATAGCAGAAGGTATTAATACATAAAAAAATCAGAAGTTATAGTTAAACCTATAGCTTCTGATTATATAATTAAGATCAAGATATTCCGGCAGGTTCTGATGATTAGTCTTTCTTATCCAATGCCTCAAAACAAGAGTTTTTACTCACAAACTCCGGAACAATATCTTTCATGGCAGCTACGATCTTCATCTGATCATAGGTGTAACTTACATCGATTAATTTCTGAATTCTCTCTTTCACTTCGTCATAATCATACTCACGCACAGTGGCAATCATAATCTTTTCGTGGTAAGTGGGCTTGGTCAGCTCTTTCACGTTGAGCAACTCTTCGTACAGCTTCTCGCCATGGCGCAAACCGGTAAATTCAATCTTCACGTCCGTACGTCCCGAAAGACTGATCATTCGCTTAGCCAGATCGACAATCTTCACGGGCTTACCCATATCGAAGATGTAGATTTCTCCGCCATTACCCATACTACCGGCCTCCAATACCAGACGACAAGCTTCGGGTATAGTCATGAAATAGCGGATAATCTCAGGGTGAGTAACAGTTACAGGACCTCCACGCTGAATCTGATCGCGGAAACGGGGAATAACCGAACCGTTAGAGCCTAATACATTACCGAAACGAGTGGTAATGAACTGCACCGAACGAGTGCCTTCCTTCTGTAATTTTTTCGCTAATGACTGTACATAGATTTCACAGATACGCTTTGAACATCCCATTACATTGGTCGGATTGACAGCCTTATCCGTAGAAATCATCACAAATTTCTCCGAACCGAATTTAACGGCAAGATCGGCAAGCGTACGTGTACCCGACACATTAATCTGAATAGACTCCGACACGTTGTCTTCCATCATCGGCACATGCTTGTACGCGGCTGCATGAAATATGTATTGAGGCTTGTATTCACGGAAAATAGCTTCCATGCGGGTAGCGTTCGATATATCAGCAACAATCGTCTCAGCATCGATATCACGCCAACGATCTTGTAATTCCAGACGAATGTCATGTAACGGAGTCTCAGCCTGATCAATCAGGATCAACTTATATGGGTTGAAAGATGCAACCTGACGCATAATCTCACTACCAATAGAACCGGCAGCACCGGTAATCATCACTCGTTTACCTTCCAAATGGGAAGCAATCTTATGAATATCTACCTCGATAGGTTCGCGTTGCAAGAGATCTTCAATCTGTATTTCCTTCAGTTGGGTTTTATTGAGTGATTGTCCGCCCCATTCGCTCAGAGGAGGAGCGGTCAGCAACTTCACGTTATTAGAGAGCAGCGTATCAATCATGTCGGACTTTTTCAGTTTCTCCATCTTAACCGGAGAAACGATGATGGTATGCACATCACGGTCGTTCATGTTTTCAATTAGTAGTTCGTCGTTTGGAAATACCTTAGCTCCCATCATAACTTTACCAATCAACTCCGGCTCGTCGGCTATAAAACCACGAAGACGATAATGATTACGCAAATTTACACGCAGAGACTTGGCTATGTTCACTCCGGCCTCTTTGGCACCATAAATAAATACGTTAGTGGTATGACTACCATCGAAGTTGAGCACTTCAAAAAACATCTTAACTACTATACGCGAACAAGCCATCATGGCAAAATTGATCACGTACGCCATAAACAGCACGCTGATGGCACCAATCCGGACACCCAGATAAGCGTCCAGCAGAACACTCAGAATCATCAGTACCCCATAAGAGACCGTAAGCGACACAAAAATGCGCATAATGTCCACAAACGAAGAAAAGCGAAGTACATTTGAATAGGTACGGAATACCCGGAAGAAAATCAAATTAGCCACTACTGTCCAAAGAATGGTCTTATCTATCGTAGACGAATCCAGAAAAATGCTGCGAAAATCGTAACGAAGCGAATAGGCAAGCAAACAGGATGCGACAATAATAAATATGTCAATCAATAGGATAGTCCAAATGGGCAGTACCTTCGCGGAAAGATACCGATGGAAAAAATTCTGTTTCATTTGTTTTACAGTTTTTGTTTTAGGCGGTGCAAAGATACACTATTTTCACTAACCCGTGCGTTTTTATTTGACAAAATAAAGTTTTTAACACAATAAAAGTGGAATAATAGTGTAAAAAAGGGACGGAATTCTCTTCTTCCGTCCCTTTAAAATATGGATATTACATTAAGTTACTTGCCAATTCACTCAATTCGCTGCGTTCACCTTTCACCAGATTGACATGTGCAAACAGGTTCTGATCTTTCATGCGATCGATCATATACACCAGACCATTAGACTGACTGTCCAGATAAGGTTGGTCAATCTGTTGGATATCTCCGGTAAACACCATCTTGGTTCCCTCTCCGGCACGGGTGATAATAGTTTTAATTTCGTGTGGGGTCAGATTCTGTGCTTCGTCAATTATGCAGTAGGTTTCGCTAAGGCTTCGTCCGCGAATGAATGCCAAAGCCTCGATCACCAATTGCTCACTCTTCTGCATATCTTCCAACCGCTTCACTTCGGTAGAGTTTGAGGCAAACTGACGTTTTATTACATTCAGGTTATCGAACAGAGGTTGCATATAGGGTGCTACCTTTTCAGTCGCATCTCCCGGAAGGAATCCCAAATCTTTATTGGAAAGGGCCACAATAGGACGTGCCAGCAGAATTTGTTTATATTCAGTAAGTTTTCCCAAAGCTGCGGCCAGGGCAAGCAATGTTTTACCGGTTCCGGCCTTACCTGTCAAAGCCACCAGTTTTATATCGGGATCATTCAGAATTTCGAAAGCGAAACTCTGTTCCGCATTACGCGGTTCGATTCCATAATTTTTCGTTTTATTTACCCGGCAGACCATGTGTGTAAAGGGATTGTAACGGGCAAGCACACTGCTGCGATCACTCTTAAGAATGAAACATTCGTTGGGACGAAGAATGTCCTTAAAATCAAATTCATTGATATCCAGCCCTTCTCTGGACGAGTAAATACGGTCGATCAACTCCGGTTCTATGTTTTCGAATACCTCGTTCGATTTTTCGAAAATATCGACATTCACAACCTTATCGGTGATATAGTCCTCGCAAAGTATCCCTATGGAACGGGCTTTCATCCGTAAGTTGACATCCTTAGTCACCAGGATATTTTTCATTTTCGGATACTTCCGTGCCAGAAACTCGGCTACAGCCAATATCTGATGATCCGGTTTACGGGCAGGAAACGATTCATGTACTTTAGGAGCTTCCGAATCACCTGTTATAATAAACAACTTGCCCAGTCCTTCGCCCAAAGGGGCGCCATGGGTGAACAGGCTATCGTCGGTTATTAAATCAAGTTCGCGCACAAACTCACGCGCATTGTAATTGATTTGTTCATTACCTTTCTTGAATTTATCCAATTCTTCCAAAACAACAATCGGAAGATAAATATCATTCTCCTGAAAATTCTTCAGGCAATTGTAGTCGTGGAGAATAACATTCGTGTCGAGCACAAAATTTTTCTTTGTTCCCATGATTCTTAGATTTAAATGTTGATATTTGCAATCAAAAAGACAATCGACACCTCTGTGTTGAATTGTTGCAACTAAGATAACAAATAAAAAGGCAAACAAAAGAAGTTGCCCGTTAAATATTATAAAACATGAATTATCAGGAAACTTTAGACTACCTATACAACAGCGTTCCCATGTTCCAACAGGTAGGAAGCAGTGCATACAAAGAGGGACTGGAAAACACCCATGCATTAGACGAATATTTGGGACATCCTCACACCACGTTTCAAAGTATCCACATCGCCGGGACTAATGGAAAAGGCTCTTGCTCACACACATTGGCAGCAATCTTGCAGTCGGCCGGATATAAAGTCGGGCTCTATACTTCGCCCCATTTAGTCGACTTCCGCGAACGTATCCGCATCAATGGCGAGACCATTTCACAAGAATATGTGATCCGTTTTGTGGAAAGCCACCGTTCTTTTTTTGAACCATTGCATCCTTCGTTCTTCGAGCTGACTACAGCCATGGCATTCCGATACTTTGCCGACCGGCATATCGACGTAGCTGTAATCGAAGTTGGACTGGGAGGACGCCTGGATTGCACCAACATCATTCATCCGGATTTGAGTATTATCACCAATATCAGTTTCGACCACATGCAATTTTTGGGCAATACACTGGCAAAAATAGCGACAGAAAAAGCAGGTATCATAAAAAAAGGTGTACCGGTTGTCATTGGTGAAACAACCGAAGAGACTAAGCCCGTATTTTTGCAGAAAGCTCAGGAAGTGGAAGCTCCTATCATCTTCGCAGAAGAAGAACAAAGACTAAAAGGAGCAACAAAATTCAAAACTTGTACGAACAGAAAATGGACAGAATGTCCGGAAAAACACTCCAGTGCTGTACAAGCAGAAGAAGCAGAAGCTGTTTCCGGCTGGATCTACGAAAACGAGACATATCCCGAACTGGAAGGAGTATTGGGAGGTTCATATCAACTAAAAAACACAAATACACTCCTGTCTGCTCTTCCCATCCTGAGGAAGTCAGGTTATAAGATCAGTGACAATGACGTAAGAAACGGTTTCCGGCAAGTAGACCAAATGACCGGACTACAAGGACGCTGGCAAAAATTGAGAAACTCTCCCACCATCATTTGTGACACGGGACACAATGTCGCAGGTATCTCTTATATCGTAGAGCAAATAAAGCAAATGAAATATGAACGCCTCCACATGGTCATCGGTATGGTGAATGACAAAGACGTCAGTGGAGTACTGGCTTTACTGCCTAAAAATGCAGTCTACTATTTCACCAAAGCGAGCGTCAAAAGAGCTCTGTCAGAGACTCTGTTACAGCAAATCGGAGCCTCTGCCGGACTGCAGGGTAAAACTTATCCTGATGTTCAATCGGCTGTAAAGGCCGCACAAGAAAAAAGCCTCCCGGAAGACTTGATCTTCGTAGGAGGCAGTAGCTTTATTGTAGCCGACTTATTATCGTGCCGCGATACACTCGATCTCGACTAAAGCATCTTTAGGCAAGGCTTTCACGGCAACAGCCGAACGGGCGGGAAATGCGCCTTCAAAATAAGTTGCATATACCCCATTCATTCCTGCAAACAAAGACATATCCTGGAGGAAAACTGTCGTTTTTACAATATCTGACATGGTCAGACCGGCAGCCTCAAGGATATGTTTTATGTTTTCAAGAGACTGACGGGCTTGTGCTTCCACACCGTCGGGCATCAGTCCCGTAGCTGCATCGATAGGAAGCTGACCGGAAACAAATACCATTCCATTCGCTTCAATAGCTTGACTGTAAGGACCGATAGCTCCCGGTGCCTTATCACTGCAAATTACTTTTTTCATTTTACTTGGTTTATTAATGATTGACATTTATGGTAAAGTTGATATCCTGAGGATGATAAAAAACTCCTATCAGGAAAATTCTTATGAAAACAAAGATAATAAAAAAATATAAGAGCTATGCAGTATTCGGCAAACAAACGTATTTATATATATGAATACACAAAAGAATCAGAATAACTTTAACCGAATAAGACCTAAACTTTAACAAAATGGAGATGTTAGAAATGGATCTCCCCCATAAAGAAAGAGGTTATCGCAATGACGATAACCTCTTCTCTTTTATATTTCCGGCACTTTATTTACAATGCTTCTTAATCAGTTCATCCACATTAGGATCGCCAAGTTCTTTTGCTTTGGCAAAACTTGCACAAGCCTCTTTTTCTTGCTTCAACTGAATCTGGCAAATTCCTAACAAACGATATGCTTCGGCATATTTCGGATCAACAGTCAATGCATCTTTCAATACTTGCTCGGCCTCCGCATAGCGTCCCACACGCAGGTTGACCACTGCCAACTCTGCCCGATAAGTGAGATCTTCCGGATTCAGCTCGATTGCCTTTGTGATATCATCCAAAGCACGCTGGAATTGTTTGGCTTTGAAGGCAGCCTGTTCCCGATAATAATAAAACAAATCGTTAACACTGCCATTCACTGCATTGAAATATGCATCATAATCGGCCAGCGCCGGACGATACTTTTCTACATTCATATACATCTGGGCACGTTCCAACAGATAGGGAGCCAAATCTGCTGTAATGGGCGTCGGACAATGGGCAATACAACTATCCAGCAAAGCAACGACCTCTTCGGGAGCAGCTTTACTCAATTCCTTTGCCTTGGCAGCACTGAAGAAGGAAGCCGGAGATGCCAATTCGGTTCCGTTCACTTTGTCATAGCTGGTAAATGCACCGGCATAATCCTGCTTGGCAAAAAGAATATCTCCTTCAAGTTGACGGTATACAGGTAAATCCTGAACAGCTATCGCACTACGCACATCCGCCAGAGCCTTATCATATGTCCAATCCTTATAAGTGGTTTCAGGTTTACTCAATTGATAGTTGTATATCAACTTGGCTATGTTATAATAAACATCATCCTTTTTCTGTGCAACCTTCAGGGCATGCTCCAAATCGGCAGCTGCTTTATCCATATCTTTACCTGCAAACACATAGTTCCCTGCACGACGAAGATAGCCATCCGCACTGTTCGGGAAAGTTTTGATAAAATCATCAAGGGCAACGGCATAAGCCTCAGGAGTAGTTTGCGTAGAAGCGATAAACAGGTAAACCAAAGCCTGATCTTCATCTTCAGGTAAGCCTTTCTTTATACCGATTGCATTCAGTGCGGCATCGCTCAGTGCAAGAGCATTGATATTCTGTGACATGGCAAAAGCTGCACCTGCTGCATAACTAATAGAGGTAGTATCCTGTCCGGAAGCTTTTTGTGCCACTCCGAACACTTTACCGTCCGCTGTCGTTACCGGACAACTCACCATCTTATCTTTCAATACCATATCCAGTGTATAATAATGATATTTATCACCACCGATATTATCCACCTTTTTCACTTTGCCGCTGGTCACGTTTCCACCTTTCTGAGTGGAATAAGGTAACAGATAGACTTCGGCACCTACAGCCGGAGCTACAGTGGACACCTGTAATGCCGGTACCTTCTTTACTGTAATGCCGACACGGAACTTTATGATATCATACATATCATTGGCTCCCAGAATACATTCAACCGGCATTTTCTCTCCTTCGGAATTAATGATAACAGCACGCTGAGCTCCTTTAAACAAAGAATAGTCAGACAGAGCCACTCCGTCTTCGGTCACAAAAAATCCGTTACCAGTATTCTGAATTTTGTCGTCTTTATCATACGTAACGATGGAAAACACCGATCGTTTCGCCTTCTCTACCCATTTGGGGGCTTGCGCTACACTCCATTGTGACAGGAGACAAAGCACAAATGTGAATAATATGCTCTTTTTCATGTATTTGAATGTTGTTTTAGTTTGTACGTTGTTTCACGCCTTCATAAATCAGGATACCAGCGGCTACCGACACATTGAGTGACTCAATACTGCCCAACATCGGAATCTTGACCCATTCGTCGCATAACGCAAGGTTATCGTACGAAACACCGGTGTCCTCGGCGCCCATAATGATGCACATCGGACCGGTATAGTCGGCCTTCGTATAATCATAATCACCCTTTTCGGTAGCAGCCACAATGCGGAATCCACTATCTTTCAGATATTGTAAAGTTGTCTTTAAGTTCTGTTCACGACAGACAGGCAAAGTATGCAGAGCTCCGGCTGAAGTCTTCATCGCATCCGCATTGACCGTAACACTTCCTTTCGCAGGAATAATGACAGCATCCACTCCGGCACATTCGCAAGTACGGGCTATGGCACCAAAATTACGCACATCCGTAATCCCGTCGAGCATAACAAAGAACGGACTCTTACCTTCCTCAAAGAGGAAAGGCACCAGATCTTCGGTCTTCTGATACGTCACCGAAGATATGAATGCCACTACACCCTGATGATTTTTACGGGTGATGCGGTTGATACGTTCCACCGGGACGCGCTGAACAGGAATCAGCGTACCTTTCAGAGCAGCAAACAGCTCCTTGGACAAGTCACTCTGAATGTCTTTCTTCACCAAAATCTTGTCTATCTCTTTACCAGCCTGAATGGCTTCAATCACGGCACGGACGCCGAAAATCATTTCGCTTTTATCAATCATGTAATTGTCTGCATTTTTAGAGTATGCAACTCGCCAATGTTCATTGCACGCCACTATATACTTATTTTATTATTTTTCTCTCTTTCAAAGAAGGTTCCAGCAATGCCCTTGCATTGCTTAGTGCAGCCTCGGTCAAAGTGGCGCCACTCAGCATATGTGCCAACTCTTCTACCCGTTCTTCGTCAGTCAGACGACGAATATGGCTATTCGTTTCCGTATCATTATCCCGCTTGTATACCTTATAATGGGCACGTCCACGGGCAGCAATCTGAGGCAAGTGGGTGATACTGATCACCTGCCTGTTTTGTTCACCCATCTCTTGCATGATGTCCGCCATGCGATCTGCAATCTCACCGGATACTCCGGTATCGATTTCATCGAACACAATAGTGGGCAATTTTACGGCTCCTGCTATCATTGCCTTGATAGACAGCATAACACGAGCTATTTCACCACCGGACGCAACTGAAGATATACTCTGCAGTGCTCCGTTCTTATTGGCAGAGAATAAGAAGTTCACCGTATCTTCTCCTTGGGGACCCAATTCTTTTTTCAGCCCCATTTCCACCTGGAAGCGGACATTGGGCATTCCCAAAGGAATCAGACGAGCTGCCATCTGCTTTTCCACTTCACAGGCAATCTCCGTACGGGCCTTCGTCAGGACAAACGCCTGTTTCTTTACCTTATTATATTGCGCATCTCTCTGTTCCGTCAATTGAGCTATCCGATCATCATACGAAGTAATGGCAGCAAGTTTCGTTGCATATTGCTCTGAAAGGACGATCAACTCTTCTACTGTCTGAACACGGTGTTTTTGTTCCAAAGAATAGATCAGGTTCAACCGGTCATTCACTTCTTCCAGCCGGGATGGATTGAACTCGACACTCTCTCCCTGATCCGATATTTCCTGAGCTATATCTTTCAGTTCTATATAAGTGCTCTCCATCCGTTCAGCCAATTCTCCGGCAGGCTGGTATACCCGCTGCAATCCATTCAGAGTACCCAAACTCTCTTTCAAAGCAGGCAACAGTCCTCCTTCGTCTGAGGCAAGAGTTTGCTCTACCCGATATAATCCGGCTTTGATATCTTCGGCATGTGCCAATGTTTCGGCCTCCTGTTCCAATTCTTCCTGCTCTCCGGCAGAAAGATGTGCCTCCTCCAATTGTTCTAACTGGAAACGGATATAATCTTCATCCGTTTTGCTCTGTTCGGCCAGTACAATCAGTTCGTCAAGTTCTTTACTGAGCTTTTTCCATTCCTGATATAAATGATGATATACATCCAAAGCCTCTTCGTTGTGGGAAAGTATATCAAGTACATTGAGCTGGAAACCTTCTTTGTTAAGCAACAGATTCTGGTGCTGCGAATGTACATCGATCAATTGCTCGCCCAATTCTTTCATTTGTGTGAGCGATGCAGGCGTATCGTTAATAAATGCTCTGCTTTTGCCGGAAGACTGTACCTCACGGCGAAGTATACATTCGGGCTCATACTCCAGCTCGTTCTCTTCGAAAAAAGCTTCCATATGATAAGCTGATATATCGAACCTGGCCTCAATAATACATTTCGAAGCACCTTGCCGAATAGCCTTCACATCAGCACGCTGTCCGAGTAAAAGTCCGATTGCGCCCAGAATAATGGATTTCCCGGCACCGGTTTCACCGGTAATCACAGAAAATCCGGTTTCGAAACGGATATCAAGTTTCTCAATCAGAGCATAATTCTGGATGTATAATGAACGTAACATAAATCACAATTCTTTTATCATTCGATCAATAATATCTCTGGCTACTTCAGTCTTGGATTTTAACGGATAATCGGTTCTGCCTCTACAACTGAGAATACTGATTTTATTTGTATCGTAACGGAAACCCGCACCTGCATCATTCAATGAATTCAGTACAATAAAATCGAAGTTCTTCCGGATCAGTTTTCCTTCGGCATTACGCTGTTCATCATCCGTTTCAAGAGCAAAACCGATTAATTTCTGCCCCGGTGTCTTCAGTTTACCCAATGCAGCGGCAATATCGTGGGTGGGCTTGAGATGTAGCATCAAATCATCTCCCTCCCGTTTTATCTTCTTATCGGCTACAACATCCGGAGTAAAATCTGCTACTGCAGCACATAATATTCCGGCATCCACCAATGGGTATTGCGCCATAGCAGCCTCATACATTTCCTGAGCAGACTCCACATCAATACGGGTAATGTGTGAATGATATACCTTCTGTTGCACCGGTCCGGCTATCAGCACTACCTCCGCTCCGCGACGGGCACACTCCTCTGCCAATGCAAATCCCATTTTACCGGAAGAATAATTACCAATGAAACGTACCGGATCAATCTTTTCATAAGTCGGTCCGGCTGTAATCAGCACTTTCTTTCCTGCCAGCTCGCCCGTAGAGGAAAAGAACTCATCAAGTACCCGGATAATATTCTCCGGTTCTTCCATGCGCCCCTTACCTACCAAATGGCTTGCCAATTCTCCCGAAGCCGGTTCAATGATATGATTACCGTATGAACGCAGCGTATCCAGATTCTTCTGGGTACTGGGATGCGCAAACATATCCAAGTCCATGGCCGGAGCGATAAACACCGGTGCCTTCGCTGACAGATAAGTCGTGATCAGCATATTGTCTGCTATGCCATTTGCCATTTTACCAATGGTAGAAGCCGTCGCAGGCGCTATCAGCATAGCATCTGCCCAAAGCCCCAAGTCTACGTGGCTGTTCCACGTTCCGTCCCGCTGGGCAAAAAACTCACTGATAACAGGCTTACTGGTCAAAGCGGACAAAGTTATCGGAGTAATAAACTCCTTTCCGGCAGGAGTAATTACGACCTGTACCTCCGCTCCCTGTTTAATCAAGCCGCGTATAATGTAGCAAGCCTTATAAGCAGCAATGCTACCGGTAATGCCAAGTATAATTTTCTTTCCGTTCAGCATAGTTATTTTCCCGTTAACTCACGCAGGCGAATCTTCGTCAACATGGCTTTTGTATTCAGCGTAAAGTCACTATTGAGAATCCAACTGTAATATCCGGGATCTTTTTTCAGCACTTCACTCACCGGCTGGCCTTTGTATTTGCCAAAATTAAAAACCTCCACTCCATTGTCATCATACACCATACGTCCGGCAAAATCCACATTCTTGTTATAGCTTGAGTAATCGGCCAGGAAAGACATATCGTTTTGCAAATCTTCCGGATAGCGGTCAAGTTGAGCCATCAGAACCTCGTACGTGGCGCGGGTATCGGCTTCCGCTGTATGTGCATCTTCCAAATTACGGCCACAATAGAATTTATAAGCAGCCGAAAGAGTACGTTGTTCCATCTTATGGAAAATTACCTGTACATCAACAAACTTGCGCTTACTCATATCAATATCAACCCCGGCACGAAGAAACTCTTCCGCCAACACGGGAATGTCAAAACGGTTGGAGTTGAAACCAGCCAGATCACAACCTTCAATGTCATTCGCAATGCTTTTTGCCACCTCCTTAAAAGTAGGACAATCAGCTACGTCAGCATCAAAAATACCATGAACGGCAGATGATTCGGCAGGAATAGGCATTTCGGGATTAATACGGAGAGTTTTCGACTCTTCATTCCCGTTCGGATATACTTTAAGATAACAGATTTCTACAATTCGGTCTGAGTTGATGTTAGTCCCGGTCGTTTCCAGGTCGAAAAAGACAATAGGGTTCTTTAGGTTGAGTTTCATTATTTATACGGTTTTGTTTAAATTCACCACAGAGGACACCGAGTGCACAGAACTTCAATTCAAAAGAATGATGTCTCTGTGATCTTTGTGTCCTCTGTAATGAATCCGATTCTATTTCTGTTCCGCAGTTAGTCGTTCAGCATCATCGGCATCAGCAGCATCAACAAATCTTCGTTTTCTTCCTGTTCTACCGGAATAATGACACCTGCTCTTGACGGATCAGCCAATTCAATGATCACTTCCTCTGCCGAGATATTATTCAGAATATCGATCAGGAAAGTAGATTTAAAGCCAATACTCATTGCTGCACCGGCATATTGGCACACCTGTGTTTCCTCTGCAGAAGTAGAGAAATCAATATCCTGAGCCGAAACCACTATCTGGTTTTCCTGCATACGGAGTTTGATAAGACTGCTTGCCTGTGAAGAGAAAATGGATACACGACGCAAAGCACCTATCAGCTGCATACGGTCTACCGTCACTTTGTGCGGATTGTTTTGTGGAATCACTGAATTATAATTGGGGTAGCGTCCTTCAATCAGACGGCAAACCATACGATAACTTTCGAGCGTGAAGACAGCATTGCGTTCGTCAAACTCGATCACCACCATACCCGATTCCTTAGGCAACAGGTTCTTCAACAAAGTTGCCGGTTTTTTGGGCAAAATAAATGCAGCACGTTCATTTCCGCGTGCAGCCAATGTTTTACAACGTACCAACTTGTGCCCGTCCGAAGCTACCATTGTAATGTCTTCAGTCGTAATGTCAAAGTAGATACCATTCATCACCGGACGGAGTTCGTCATCGGCAGTAGCAAATACCGAACGGTTAATGCCTCCCAGCAATATCTGTGCTTCCATCTCCACACGAACCGCATTATCACCGAGTGTAGCCGATTGCGGAAACTCGTCGGCATTCTGCCCCATCAGGCTATATTTACCATTTTGGTACTGTACCGTAATTTCATAGGTATCCGGCTTTATTTCGAATGTCAACGGTTGTTCCGGAATCTCTTTCAATGCATCGAGCAACGTTTTTGCAGCGACGGCAAACTTTCCGTTAGAATCACTCTCGTTCACCTCAACCGAGGTTACCATCGTAGTTTCACTATCAGAAACAGTCACAGACAGTGTTCCGTCCTCCAACTGAAAGAGAAAACAATCTAAAATAGGCAGCGCATTTTTTGAGTTTATCACACGGCTAACAGCCTGTAAATGGCTGGAAAGTGCAGTACTTGAAACGATAAATTTCATATAATCTGTGATTTTAAATTTTATATTTTTGCAAAGCACAAAGTTACAAAAAAGATCGAGGCAGCACAATAAAAGAGAAGAAAAAACAGGAGAATATTCGTCGGATATCCCTAAAAAATTGTAACTTCGCCGCACAATTTAAAATTATCGCAATGGAATTTACAGGAAAAATTATCGCTATACTCCAGCCCAGAGGTGGAGTTTCTAAGACAAGCGGCAACGAATGGAAGGCTCAGGAGTATGTAATCGAAAATCATGATCAATATCCAAAGAAAATGTGTTTCGACATCTTCGGAGCAGACAAAATAGAACAATTCAACATCCAGATGGGTGAAGAGTTGACCGTATCATTCGATATCGATGCACGTCAATGGCAGGATCGTTGGTTCAACAGTATCCGTGCATGGAAAGTAGAGCGTGTAGGCGCAGGCGCACCCATGACTCCGGGAGCTCCGGTTCCTCCTCCGGCACCATCTTCAGCACCGGAATTCATTGCCGGTGATGCAAAAGACGACTTGCCTTTCTAAGCAAACATGCCTTAGTATAAGACACAAAACCCCGAAAGCTATCCAATTTCTTTCGGGGTTTTGTGCCTCTTACCGTAGTCAGGAAACATCGTCAGAATCACCTTTATAAATCAAAACCACATTAGGATAGACAACTCCGTCAGTACAGGTAAATTGTGCAGAAAGAACAAAATGACGGAAGAACTCCTGATTGCGAAAGAAAAATGCAGGTATCAACCTGACGTAGTTCTCCGGCTGGGAAAAAGTTTCTCCCAAGTCAGCCACCATCATAAAGTTATATGACGGAGAAAGATTTACTACCGCTTCCTCGTATCCGGGAGTATCGTTCAGAATTTCTTTTTTATCCAGGCAACGGACATATGTGGCAAGACTCTCCGCATCCGGAGCCAAAATCAGTCTCTCTCCATAGAAACAAGCATAGACATATAAGGCAGATTCCGTGATTCCGGTCAATTGCGTAAACAATGTATTACGTGGCAACACATAAAGCGTATAAGCTCTTAAAGGCGTATTACAGAAAGTAGTACGTGGCTTCGGAGGGCCGTCCACTTCTTTCGGAGCACTCCGGAGCACTCCTTGCAACACCCGCTCAGCCTGCTGGGCATCCTTCAAGGGAATAGTCATCACCGCACAAGGATTCGCAAGAGTGTCCGCCGAATGGAACAGGCAGGTCACAAGTTCGCCTCCGGCATTATCCTTGAGGAATGCAAGCAGTTCTCCGTCCCGGTCCCTGATATAGTCTGAATAGGTTGATGTTGTATATTCCTGCCGGGCAGTAAAGTCAAGCATCGCCTGCATATCCGTCACCGACCGTTTATTGAAAAAGAAAGTAGAAGCCGGCAGGATGTCTCCCGGAAAGTCTTCTACAGGTTGTTGTTGCCGAAGCACGTTCATAAAAGTCATACAGGTATCAGTATCATGACTGACTCCAGAAAAGTAAATGGCATCCCCGTTCATTTTCATATCAAATTCGGTCCATCCCCCCAATTGTGTACACGAACGAATCCCATCGGTAGCCTTGCCCATACTCAAGGGTTGCATACGGGCATAAATAGTAGCCGCTACACGGGCACGCTTGTCTTCATGCACTTTTACAAAAGAGCTGTCGGTCAGCAAAGACTTTTTCGACAAACGTGCGTCGATCACTTGTTCTATCAGCTTCTTCTGATAGCTCACCGCCAAAAAATCGGAAGTGAAGTAGCAAGCTAAAAAGCTATCATCCGGCATCGGATAGATGCGTATCTCCTCCCCTTTATAATCAAACAGTTTTGATGGGAAACTGCTTGAACAGTATTTACGTATAAATTTCTCCACTAACTCATAATCACCATTTCCCAAACTGCAATACAACACCTGGTTACGGTCATTATCCGGCTCATGAAAGCTCAACAACACCTTATTCATCTGTTTACTCAACCCGTGAGGCGTATCTTCCAACAATGTATAAAGATGGAGTTTCAAATAAGAAAATAATTTGGAAATATAAAGGAAATGCTGATCTTTGCTACAACTCAGTTCATTGATACTCTGTATCATCCCGGCAAGATCATCCGTTTCGAGAACCACAGTGGCCGAGCGCGGAACAAGCGTATAAAGATTAAAGTCTTTACGCCCCTCAACCGCCGATAATCTGAAAAAAGAAAACATAGCAAAGCCTGTACACAGTAGTACAACAGACGAGATTACGGCTATTTTCACTATCGTACGGAGTTTCATGGCATTCGTTGTTTATCGGCTCACTGCAAAAATAATAAATTCTCCAAATAAAACAAAATATACTTAAAGAAAGAATTATTAAGCATTAATCACTAACATTCTATTTCAAGCCCGTCGAATGCAAAATGCACATGCGGAGGAAGTAGTTTTTCCACATCTGCCTGAAGTCCGATATGATGACTCATGTGAATAAACCAGGTTTCCTTTGCCCCAATGCGTTTCACAGCCTCCAGCGCTTCAGAAAGGCTTTGATGGGTGTTGTGTGGTGCTACACGCAATGCATTCATCACCAGCACATCTACCCCTTGTAACTGCTCAAACGATTCATCAGGCATGGTCAGCATATCAGTAATATATCCGAGCTTTCCGATCCGATATCCCAGAATGGGCAGTTTGCCGTGCATTACCCTCAAGGGTAACACTTCGGTATGATTAACAAGAAACGGACGATTGGGTTCAATCTCACGCAAAGGAATATTCGGAACTCCCGGATAAGTATGTTCCACAAAGCAATAAGGCATCCGGCTACGCAAACGCTCAGCCGTATACGTTTCGGCATAAATAGGTACCTCTCCGAAACGACAGAAAGGACGTAAGTCATCCAAACCTCCCACATGGTCATAATGTTCGTGGGAAATCAATACGGCATCAATTTTACCAAACGGGACATGTAACATCTGTTCCCTGAAATCCGGACCGCAGTCCAGCAATAAAGTAGCATCCCCGGTCTGCACCAACGCCGAGGTACGAAGACGATGATCTTTCGGATCTTTTGAAGTGCAAACCGCACAAGTGCATCCAATCTCGGGCACTCCGGTAGAAGTCCCGCTACCAAGTATTCTTATTTTCATTTCAGATAAAATTCACCTCCGGATGAATATCTATTCCAAACTTCTCTCTAACCGAAGCGCGTACTGCATCCGAAAGTGCCATAACATCCGCGCCTCTGGCTCCTCCGCGATTCACCAGTACCAGCGCTTGCTTATCATGTACCGCTGCCGGCCCCAAAGCTTTACCTTTCCAGCCACACTGATCAATCATCCAACCGGCGGGAATCTTTATCCGGTCGGCATCTATTTCGTAAAAAGGCATATGTGGATACTCTTCTTGCAACGCTTCAAATTTGATGCGGGACACAATCGGATTCATAAAGAAACTTCCCGCATTACCCATCACCCGGGGATCCGGCAATTTCTCCTCACGGATGGCGATAATCACCCGGCGCACGGTCTCCAATGTCACCGTAGGATACTTCTCCAATTCCCGGCGGATAGTACCGTAATCCAACGTATAATATTCCTTCTTACTTAACTTAAAGCTGACATAAGTGACAAAAACACTCTTATTTGCAGGGCGCTTAAAGATACTGTCCCGATAGGAATATCCACACTCTGAAATATCATAAACACGTTCTTTCCCCTCAATGTTCAAGGTTTCCACCCGCACAATCAGATCTTTTACCTCAACCCCATAAGCCCCGATATTCTGCACCGCACTGGCTCCCACTTCTCCGGGAATCAGGGAGAGGTTTTCCGCACCGTACCAATTATGCTTCACGCAATAATCCACAAAGTCGTCCCAGACTACACCTGCACCTACACGAACGACAATATCATCATCCGTTTCGTCCACCACCTCTACTCCTTCGATACGCGAGTGTAAAACAGTACCTTCGTAATCTTTAGTAAACAGCAGGTTACTGCCTCCCCCAATGTGCAAATAAGGAGAAGTCACTTGTCCTGAATCAATCAACCGATGCAATTCATCCACTGAAGCGTACTCCAAAAAACGAGCTGCGGACACATCGATGCCAAAAGTGTTATGTGATAAAAGAGAGTATTTTTGTTCCATAATCATAAAAAGCAATCACTAAATACTTGTATCCTCAAACTTATACAGTTCCCATCCGCTGTCTTTGCGCTGGAAATAGAGGATATTGGAGAACCCGTTGCCAATACCTTTCAATGCCAATATCTTGCGTGAAGTATTGTCATCATTCTGCTGTCCGTAATTAATATTCGAAAGCTTATCAGTAGGCAATACCGGCTTAAAGGCAAACCACTGGTTCAAGTCAAGTGTAGTTTCGAGTATTGAGAAATCGTCATCCGGATCAGTGGTAACAAACGCAAGCGGCTGCCGGATTCGGTGACTCTGGAAGATACTGTCTGTTGCAAAGTGCCCATAAAATTCGACGAAATCCTCGTTCTCGCTTTTCTCAATCGGACGCAGATTGATTGCTTCAAGCATCCACGCCCCTTTAATTCTTTCAAAATAATATTTCTTCACCATTCGTTTCTTGATGAAAATCCATTCCACCTGAACGGAAGTGAGTGAAGTATCCCCTACCATGTCCATGTCCTCTTCCCGGTCGAAGAGCAAGGTATAATAACTCTGTTTAGTAAACAAGTCATCGTGCTTCCAGTACTTCTTATCAATTTTTGAAGCTCGTTCTCCGTTGTAGTAGGGCAACGGAAACACTACGCGCTGCCTTTGCAGAGCGTCATCAGAAGCAAAGTTATAGATAAAGTCGTCAAACGATTCGTCAGCTTCAATCGGTTTAGGTTCGTCCGAAGCCTTCTCTTTATCAATGGAGTCGGCTTTGTTCACCATAGCCGAATCTACCAGATGTGTAATAGATGCAAAGGGGTCAGCGTCAGTCTTTTTGTTGTTTCCACATGCGGCAAACAACACCAGGACGGTGACTCCCGCCATTATTGTTTTCATTTTAATAGTTAGCAATGTGTCGATATTCCCATGTGCCAACCGGTTTTCAAAACCATTTCATTATTCCGGCGGGCACATGGGCCTATATCATCACATTATTTTAATTTAGCTCTTAGTTTTTCAAGCATATCTACTGTCATACTCTCCAAATCGTAAGCCGGTTTCCAGCCCCACTCTTCGCGGGCACAAGAATCATCCATACTGTCAGGCCAGCTGTTGGCGATGCGCTGTTTCAGCGGGTCTACCTTATATTCCATTTCAAAGTCAGGAACATGTTTCTTGATGGCAGCATAAATTGTTTCGGGTGCAAAGCTCATAGAAGCGATGTTGAAAGCATTACGGTGTACCAGTTTCGTCGGATCAGCTTCCATCAGCGAGATAGCTGCGTTCAGCGCATCCGGCATATACATCATATCCATCAGTGTTCCTTCCGGAATCGGACAGATAAACTTCTCTCCTTTTACGGCAGAGTAGTAGATGTCTACTGCGTAGTCAGTCGTACCACCTCCCGGAGGTGTCACATTCGAAATGATTCCCGGGAAACGCACGGCACGTGTATCTACGCCATACTTATTAAAATAATAGTCGCTCAGCAACTCCGTGGTTACCTTGCTGATACCATACATAGTGCGCGGACGCTGAATGGTATCCTGCGGTGTCTGCACGTGAGGTGTGCTTTCGCCAAACGAACCGATCGAACTCGGAGTGAACACGGCGCATTTGTTTTCGCGGGCCACTTCGAGTACATTCCATAATCCGTCGATACCGATTTTCCAAGCCAGTTTGGGCTTCGATTCGGCCACAACAGACAGCAGGGCTGCCAGGTTGTAGATTGTGTCGATATTATACTCCTTCACTACAGAGGCGATCATCTCCTGATCTGTTACATCGACTACCGCCGACGGACCGGATTCTTTCAATTCCCCTTTGGGCTCTGCCCCGTGAATATAACCTGCTACTACATGTGTGTTTCCGTAGCGTTTACGTAGTTCCATCGTGAGCTCCGAACCAATCTGGCCGGTTGCTCCAATTACCAAAATATTTTTCATTATCTTTACTAATAAGGTGTATTAAGCTAAATGGTGCGCAAAGTAAGCACTTTTTTTTCATTTTTATACCAAATATATGTTGTTTATTCCAAGAAAAATTGTGTCCTTTGCAAAAGAAACTAAAACCCCAAACACTATGTACGGTAAAATGAAAGAACACCTCAGCAACACGATTGCTGAAATTAAAGAAGCAGGCCTCTACAAAGAGGAACGCTTAATCGAAAGTGCACAACAAGCTGCTATCACTGTTAAAGGCAAGGAAGTACTGAATTTCTGTGCCAACAACTACCTTGGATTGTCTAACCATCCCCGCCTGATCGAAGGTGCAAAGAAGATGATGGACCGTCGTGGATACGGTATGTCTTCTGTACGTTTCATCTGCGGAACTCAAGATATACATAAGGAGCTGGAAGCCGCAATTTCAGACTATTTCAAAACCGAAGACACTATTTTGTACGCAGCTTGCTTTGATGCCAACGGCGGTGTGTTCGAACCGTTGTTCACCGACGAAGATGCCATCATCTCCGACTCACTGAACCACGCTTCTATCATCGACGGAGTACGTCTTTGCAAGGCAAAACGCTATCGTTATGCCAATGCAGACATGGCCGACCTGGAACGTTGCCTGCAGGAAGCACAAGCCCAGCGTTTCCGCATTATCGTTACCGACGGCGTATTCTCAATGGACGGTAATGTAGCTCCAATGGACAAAATCTGTGATCTGGCCGAGAAGTACGATGCCCTGGTGATGGTAGACGAATCTCACTCTGCCGGTGTAGTTGGTGCAACCGGTCATGGAGTAAGCGAACAGTACAACACTTACGGACGTGTAGATATCTACACCGGAACTCTGGGTAAAGCCTTTGGTGGTGCTTTGGGCGGATTCACAACCGGCCGCAAAGAGATCATCGACCTGCTTCGCCAGCGCAGCCGTCCGTACCTGTTCTCAAACTCACTTGCTCCGGGTATTATCGGTGCCAGCCTCGAAGTATTCAAGATGCTGAAAGAAAGCAACGAAATCCATGACAAACTGGTAGAAAACGTAAACTACTTCCGCGACAAGATGACCGCAGCCGGATTTGACATCAAACCGACTCAGAGTGCTATCTGTGCCGTGATGCTGTACGATGCCAAACTGTCACAGGTTTATGCAGCCCGCATGCAGGAAGAAGGTATTTATGTAACAGGTTTCTACTATCCGGTAGTTCCGAAAGACCAGGCACGTATCCGTGTACAGATTTCAGCCGGTCACGAGAAAGAACACCTCGATAAATGTATCGCTGCATTCATCAAAGTAGGTAAAGAATTAGGTGTACTGAAGTAAACCTTTATTTCTCTTCCATTGTTATTGTATATAAAAGTATGATAACAATGGAAGAACTTACACTCACGACACCCGCGCTGCTATTTTCAGCCGTTTCACTTATTCTTTTGGCATACACCAACCGTTTTCTCTCGTATGCCCAATTGGTACGCACTCTTCGCGACCGTTATATGGAAGATCCCTCTGATATCAATGTAGCTCAAATTGAGAATCTGCGCAAACGCCTCAACCTGACCCGCATGATGCAGGTGTTCGGCATTGCCAGCCTATTCTTCTGTGTAGTTACCATGTTTCTTATCTACATCGGGTTGTTCCTGCTTTCCATCTATATTTTCGGATTTGCACTGCTTCTGTTAATCGCCTCTTTAGGCGTTTCTCTCCGTGAGATACAGATATCGACTCGTGCCTTGGACATCTACCTGAGCACAATGGAAGGAAAACTAAAACATTAAAAATTACTTTTCCACACCACGCCCATAGGAGCCACATAAATAAAGTTCCGCTCCTCCCCACCGGAAGCAAGCGGAACTTTCACAAACAAAACAACAGATCGTTTATAACTTTATCAATCCATACCGGTCAGTCAGCCCGCTCCTGAATGCAACGTAGGGGAATCGCTTCACGTTCATGTCCTGTAAGAACAATACTTGCTTTTGTCGAAGCAGTTTTTCCTATTTTAAAATAACTCACTGTTTCCCCTCCCGAAGCAGTACCTAACTTATTTCCGCACCAAATTAAAGCAGATTCTCCAATATACGCAAACTGACTATCCAAATAATAATAACCGGTGAGCCGAACATAAGTCGTTAGTTTTTTATTTGTATCATATGCCATAACCATTCCTCCATGTGCACCAACACTATCCGAATTCATCACATTAGCACCATTGTCTGATGCTTTGACTGCTTGATTCACATTGCTAAACAGTGAAAGATAGTTCTCAATCAGTGCTACACGCCATCCTGCCGGACACGGATCATGAACTGTCTTCTGAATATTCCAAGCATTCAGATATGTATTATTCCGATCACTGTCCGCTATCCATTTATGTACATTTGTCTTTTTATATATATTCAACGGATTCTGGTAAGCCGTCCGATAAGTCGCCTGAGCATTTACAGCCGGATCAAAAGGCAGGAAAGTGACTCCATCCGGCTTATATAAGCTTAATATTCCCACAATCGGTTTAGTCATCGGAGTAGGAAGATTCACTATCGTGATCGGCTTATTCGAATAACTGCTCGGATATGGATCTTTCCTTCCCCATTGATAATGGAATCCATGTGTCTTAAACTTCTCCACATCCGACGGCGGCACGCCGGCATATCCGGCCATAGCCCCCAGATTACGATCCATCATCGGTAACTGGTTTCCATGATTGCCATATGTAAATTTCAGTTTTCTTTTAGTCAACGGCTCTTGCACATCCGCATCACCTGTCGCGTCCGGGCGGTAGTCCGTCACCCACACATGCCAGCTCCAGAGTATCTTACCATCCGCACCATAAGCGGCAATCACCCCGCTACCACCGGTAGTGCCCGGAGCCACACGGCAATAAACACGGGCTTCCCCTTTATTCTTCACCGGATACAACGTCGGATCGGTTCCATCTGTCCGTTTCAAATCCACGATGTTCGTATGGTCATCCTCCGAAGTTACGATTCCCATTACCGGCTCACCGATGTCTCCATCCTCTTTGGTCTGCCAGAGCAGTTTCATCGAAGTGATTCCTCCGGAAGCCTCACACCAACCTTTCAATACATCGTTCGTTTTATCCGGATCTCCATTCTGTTGGTATGCCAGCGGATCAAAGCAGAAGCCGCCTCCGGCGGATACCATAAAGCAATTGGCCGTAGGCACAAAGTTTTCATTATTTTCCGAAGCGGGTACAGGGTTGATATAGGTCACCCGTTTATCACTTGTCGGGATACCGCTATGTGCAAAGTTCACCGTATAATCATAATTCGCATTACTCTTAATGTCGAAATTCGTCGACTGCCTCCCGCCGATATAAACACGATAGTCCAGTTTAACTTTTGCATCCTGATCGCTCACCGCGACAAAGTTAAAGAAAGAACTTCCTTTAGGAGCATTCTCTTTTGTCCGTTGGGTTTCAGAGTTCGCTGCCGGTTTCTCTCCGCGCATATTGGCCGGTACCCAGCAAGAGTAACTTCCGCTTTGTGCCACATTTTTTATCTGCAAAGTAGTAAACTGATCCAGGATAGAAGGATAATTTCCCTCACTATCGGGGGTAGGGATAACC
>OBZV01000056.1_pt1 | contig 141399 bp, 130 predicted proteins | sample 1501581 | NCBI WGS metagenome assembly OBZV01 (sample SAMEA2580257, study PRJEB22360) | human gut metagenome | biome: human gut; feature: human-associated habitat; material: faeces | place: Denmark | collected 2008/2010
TATAGCAGAACTGTAAAATATAAAAGAGGTTGTGCCAACGTTTTGACACAACCTCTTTTGATTTAGATTATTTTATTTAATATTCTTCCCAGTAATACAATCCCGCCTTTTATAAGATTGGGTGTAATACTTAGGAAATTCCCTACAAAACTTATGGCATTCATTGATATGAATTTGACGCCACAAATTAAATCCACAAGAAGTATAATACAAATAGCGGTATATACAACCTGGTAACAAACACGTAAAAGATCTCTTGCTTTCATTTTGATCTGATTTAAAATTAAACATAATTATCCCTCTGCTCTATGTTTTCACATAGAAGAGATAAATTGTTTATCAGATCTTACAGCAAGCTATATCATGATCGTAAAAAATTAAATGGTTACAGATTGGGGTACAACTGTACCCCAATCAATCATAGTTTAGAAAAATAGCTTTTTGATATAGGAAAATAATTTGCAACTATTTTCCACAACCAGTACAATACCTAATAAAGTATTTATGTTGCTCAAAAGAACAATGTTCACATTGTAGGCATAAAACATCAATGCGATAACTGGTCTTGGTTATAGATGAAATAGTTGAATATTATTCTCCTTGACCCCTAAAATGTTGATAAGTACTTCCCTGAATTCTTCTTTTTCTTTAAGAGTATGAAAACTAACGTACCACTTGGCATTAGGCGTTTGACGACAGACTTCATGCAGGTAATCTAAATCAATAGGAGAAAATGACAATCCTATAACATGGACTTCTTCTATATCTTTTAAATCATCGAAAAAAACTGATTTTCGGAAATAATCTTTGACGTGTTTTTATATGAATTTTCCCAATATTCCCCGATAATATCTTCACCCTCATAAATCCTGGGATCATCCCCGGCACGTTCTTCCTTATATTCCTCGTAACTCTCTGCACTCATGCTGTTTTTGATATCTTCTTCCGTACGTCGAGGTTTAGGTTCTTGGCTGTGACCAAGTGTTAACTGAGAGTTTTCGTCACTTACTAAGCCGTGAATATGAAGTATGTCTTTAGATAGTTCATATAGGTTTTCCAAAGTATGCGTATAATTAAAGGATAGATATTTGGCATCTTTGTCTAAAGGTATTCTATTTTTATTGGGAAGGACCTTGTCAACATCTTGAATCCAGCTCCTTAGAAGGTCACGTAACTGTATATTGAGACTATCTGTGATCTCACTAAGAGAACGCTGGTAAGTGAAATTATAATCTTCGCTCCAATCATCATCACCGTATTCAACTAAATAATTTCTGGCAAAATCCCTTAATTTATCATCATCCAAATTACCAAGGGACTCTTCGAAGTTTTTCCATAAATCAAGATTGGCTTCTGGAGAATTACTTGTTGGGTAGAGATACATCTCAATACGATCGAATAATTCAGGATCATGTATTTTCACATAATCTCTGAAACTGTAGTAAGAAGACGGAAGACCATGATATAAATCAAAGCCGTTTCCAATGATATATAGTTTTTTCATTTCTTATGATCGTTGACAAATAATACTTGTGAATAAAGACTGCTAATATAATGTTTTTTTTAATATGCAGGTTTTTTATTACGCCCAAAGCTTTATTGGGGTTGAATGATCTCTCTATATTCTCCATCAATTATGTCAGTGATGCCTAAATCAGGAAGCGTTGCTTGGGAGAAACAGGAAAGTAACATGGAATTTGCTAATGAATAAATTGGATGACACAGTTGTTTTAATTAATCTCTATGTCTATGTATTTGGAACTGTCTAACAATAATGAGCGATAGACAGTTCCTTTTTTTATTGGAATCCCTTTCTTCCTTTAGTTCTTTATTTCACTTAAAATTCCACAGGTAAGTATATGCAATAAGATAAATTTGCCATCCTGCTATGGCTTTGTTACGATTTACCGATACGTCTATATCAAAAGTTAGCGATATATCGGTCGGGATCGTTTGATAATTCGTAATTTCTGATAGCCTATATTTTGTAATTCCCTAAACAAAGACTGATATTCCTCGAAATTAGCGGGCACGGTATCGGCTATTACTCCCGAGTAATCAGCATCTCCATGTTGCCCTAAGTGCATATATGAGGTTGTTGTATAGTTGTGGGTGTTCCAGGGCATTTCAGGAAAAAGGGCTATGACCTCTCCATTTTTGTATTTTTGGAATACGACCTTGATTAGTTTCTCTTTTGTTGCCATAATTCTAATTTTGTTTCTCCTTATGCTTTATGATGCTGTTTCATTTTAAACAGTATCTCTCCGGTGTTTTTCAGTTTGATTATTATCGCATTGCCCTAAATTTTGCTTTTCTTTATACTTATCAAAAGCGTTAACTAATTGGAAAATACATAAATTCTTGGCTACCGATACTTCTGATTGGGGGCCAAAGAACTTGTTTATCTCCATCTTTGCCTTTTCAAATTCATCTTGCTCTATCAAGGGTTGTATAAGTTTCATACACTTTTTCATTAATATATCGTCAATATTTACACTTATATCACTGAGCTTATTATAAATCGCTAATAAGATTTTTGTACTTAAAAAATTCATTGCTTTCATATTTTATTGTTACTAGTTAAAAAAATATATTCAATTGTTCATATTGTCTTCCTTTATTTTATTGTGGTAGCCCGAAGGGACTACCGGATTATATGTTAATCCTCTCAAATGAATAAAAGCCATTCTCAAATGTGATCTTGTATATCCCCTGGCATTTACAACTTTGTGCCCAAATCTTTACTTCATGGCTATAATCAGCTATTTTTGTACCGTTTTCTCGTATTGCCCAATATTGAATGAAATCATTCATCTTTTCCTGCATGGATATTAAGATTTCAATATCGCGGGCAAAATCTGAAAAACAGAAACGGCCATTGTTGTGGATGATGTTACGCATCTCCAAAATAAGGCCGGAGAGGGGTAGGTTTTGTTTTTTGTAGTCATAATTATATATTCATTGATTTTCATTATTCCGTTCTTGTATCTTATTCATTTTGTTAGTTCATGAATATTTTGTTACTGTTTTTATTCTGATGATATTTATAGGCCGCATTCATTCCAATTATTTTACCGGTATAATAATAACCGATGGAATAAAGACGGATTCTCTTCTGATAATAAATGTGACTATCCATACATGCTCCTATCCATGAAGCAATGTAGAAATACAGAATATTATGGGTAATGACACAGCACAATAGATTTATAGTCACTGTCAAAAAATCAAATGTTAACATGCATCTATCAACTTTGGATAGACGTTTAAAACGACGTTTCAGATAAATAAGTTCTTTTCTCATGTGAATAATTTTATTTATATTGGATTAATTAATGGTCAAGTGAATTTCTAAAATCTTTTAGCCAGGAACATTCATCGCATTTTTTGCCTTTTTCAAATCTCGACCAACAAGGACAATCTTTTTTGAATGCTTCGATGGCTTTCTCTTTCATATATTTTGATCCTGCGATGAAGGAACGTTTTGATGCTTCTTCCGGTGAACATCCGCTTATACTCTTGGGATCTTCTACCGGACATGGATCTTGCAGTATGTTATAGTCACTCTGAAGCTTATAGGTGGCTGCCAACGGGAACTTTTCACGCACCGATTGACAAATGGTAATGTGTGAAGGCAGACTTTCTGCCTGTATTGTTATTGTACCTATGACTTCTCTTTGACTGTTTTCGATGATGAAAACATACTCTTTCTTTTTTCCATAAATAGATCGGATAACTTCCAATGTGCCGGCATCAATGATTGCTATGTGTTTGTAATATTGCTTACAAGCCGCTTCAAATCCGCCACACCAGGCTGTATCTTTCTCGTATAAAGCGACGATATTCTCTTCTGCTTTATCCAGGTCATTGATCGGGTAGGAGTTGCCTATGCGGATTTGATCCTCTGTATCGTGCTGTAATATTCTGATATAAATGAGATTTCCCATAATTCTTTTGATTTTTATATTTGGTGATAAATACTTGTGAAAATGTAACTAAGGTAAAGCCGGCTTTTTAAAACGATTTGTTCCTGCTTTTCTATCTCTTTGAGTGATAAAGAACTATTGATTGTATAGTACTCATTCATTCTTTTTATCCATATATCCGGATTGGATATTATCTTCAATAAGTGCTTGTTGAATAAGTCTTTGATTTCTAATAGATCAATATCCGGCGTTAGATACGGGTCGTTCAATAGGTGGGTGACCGATTGATTTAGGGTTACTTCGTAAGAAGTATTATTCCACTGATTGGCGGCTATCATATTTCTGATAACGGCATCCATATTTCTTACTAATACAAAACTCCTTTTCATTGTCTTATCTTTTGATGTTATACATTCTTTAATATCGCTTGTCGCCCCCCCCCTAATAAAATTCCCTTTAGGGAACTGTTTGGGAACAACATTGGCAATCAGAAGGTCAGTCACAGTTACAGATCTAATTATTTTTTTAAATACTAGCACCCTGAAAGGGAGGTCTGGAGATTTATAAAAATAATTAGAGCAGTAAATGGGACTGATATACCTTCGACAATGTTTTGCCAAATAGTTTCTTTATGAAATTTTGATTTCAAATGAAATCAGGAAAGTAAATGGTTACTCATTAATAGTTAATAAAGCAAAATAGGGAAAAAGGGAAAGTGTTTGAGGAAATCGGATAACTGAATTACATACGAATTGGCTTCCTTTGCAATCAAAGTAAACAAGATTTCGTAAACAATAAAACTCATGAACCAGAACTTAGCAATCGCACTATATTATAACTATGCCTTAACCAGATATTTGCCTCTGTCCGTAAAGGTCTGATGCGCTTTGTTGTAACAAGGTTGGCGGAAGCCTTAGGATGGGGGCTTTTATTGATTACAAGAAACAGTAGTGTTTTAGCCCCAACCAGGTATTAATTATTGTTTGTTTTGTTTGTGTTTGGGATACCTTCGTACCTGTCGTGAGATAGTATGTACCCCATAATTGTGAGGTGGAACAGGCGTGTTTCACCTTTTTTGTTACTATATGATCATCCGTTTTCTATAATCAATCCACTTTTTTAATCTCCCGACTCTACATAAATCATCGTTGTAACGCAAACTAATGCAAGTAAGCGCATAGAATATCAAACGCTCTGATAATCAATATATAACAAAGATAACAATTGTAATTTAGCCGGAAATTATTACTAACGATAAAATGCAAATGTTATGGATGATGAAAAATTAGAAGAGGTTAATGTGCAAGAAAGCACGCAGCAGGCTGCAAACCCTGACCAGGGAACAGAAAAGCCGGATGCGAAGCAGCAATCTCCGGAAGAATTTTCTCCTCCGGAGGAAAATCGGGAACAATCAGAGGAACATGTTTATTCCGAAGAAGAACTAAATGACTTGTTCAATCAGGCAGAACTTGACGACAGAAGCGATGAGATGTCTGATATTCTTCTTGTACTCGATCAGGAAAAAAATGAGGTCAGAGCCGTCAAGGGTGTCGATAAGGACGGCAATCTTGAAACTGTCCCGGCTACTGAAGAACATAATAATGATTTTCTGAAATTGGATCGTGGCGGAGATGTACTATCCAATTTCCTGTCGAATTTCATTAGTCAGGCAAAAGACCCTACACGGGTCAAATTCTTCAAAGTACCGGACAAGATATCCGGTCTAATCAGTAAGCTCTTCCAGAGACATAAGGATAATCCAGAAGAGGCGATTACCAAAGTAATGAAAAAGCATGAAATAACTCCCGAACTAATTAAAGAAATATTAGAAAAGATGGAACAAGAAAAGAATAATCCAGAGAAGAAGAATGAACAGGTCGAGGGACCTAACGCTTCAGCAACAAAGCAGGCCGAACAGAGTCCTGCAAGTAATAACTCTACAAAACAGACTGTAACCCCGGAAGTAAATCCGCAAGGTACGGCAGAACAATCACAGCCCGAAGCGAAACAGTATCGTTTTGATCCGGATAAAATAGACTGGGATTCGGTTAAAGCTTTTGGCCTGACAAAAGATAAATTAGTCAAAGCCAATGTGCTCGATACGTTGTTACAGGGGTATAAATCTCCGGGGCTACACTATGTTTCGGTTCATCTGGGTGGTGCTGTGCTTAATAGTGATGCGAGACTCAGCCTTCGTGAACGTAAGGATGGTACGATCTATATGGCAATCGAGGGAGTGAAACGGAAACCGGAGTTCCATTTCCCATTTATGGGACATGAATTCTCTGATGACGATGCGAAAAATCTGGCACAGACAAAGAATATGGGTCGTATTGTCGATCTTGTTCATCCGAACACAGGAGAAATTGTACCCTCTATAATCAGTGTGGATCATCTGACAAATGGTTTTGTTGCTTGTCCAGCCGAAAAAATCAGAGTACCTGATGAAATAGGTAATCTGAAGCTCACTAATGAACAAAAGGCAGAACTTAGTCAAGGTAAGGCTGTCTATTTGGAAGGGATGATATCCAAAAAAGGAGAACCATTTGATTGCCCGGTACAATTTAACGCAGAGAAACGCTATGTGGAATATTTATTCGAAGATCGTGGAAAACTGGCTATTGAAGCGCATAAGGAATTGCATAAAAATGATATACCGCACGAGTTCCGAGGTAAAGAAATAACTGATGAGCAACATAAAAAGCTGGAACAGGGTGGGAGTGTATATCTGTCGGGAATCGTAGCGAAAAGCGGTACTTCTTATGATGGTTTCCTTGCCTGGGATATGGAGAAGGGAAAACCCAATTTCGTGATGGCCAATAAGTATGAGGAAGCCCTGAAAGCGGGGAAGATACCGGCCTATGACGGGGAACCTATCACACCAACTCCTGCTGCCCCTAAAGAGGCCATGAAGTCTGAGGCTGATTTACCTAATAAATACAAGGACCATATTTATACTTCGGAAGAGAAAAAAACGCTGTTTGAGGGTGGTACGATCTATGTGTCGGATTTGATTGGTAAGAATACCAATAAGCCTTATCAGGGATATATGGTTTGGAACTTCCAGAAAAATAAGCCGGACTTTATGTTCCCGACAGAATATCATAAGAGATTGGCGTTAGGAGAAGTCGAGCAGGTCGCAAACCAACCTCAAAAGAAACAAGAACAAACTCAGGCAAATGCAACAGAAGATATGAATAAGGTTCCAGGAGCCTATCGCAATCATAAGTTGCCCGAAAGTGCCCAAAATGAACTTGCTAACGGGGGTACAATCAAAATTTCCGGTAAAACGGATAAAAATGGAGAACCTTATGTGGGATATATAACATGGAAACCGGAAGCGGGATTTAGGCACATGTTTGAAAGTGAGTATAAAGCTGCATTGGAACAAGAGAAAGTAAAACCTGCCGCGGATTACCAAACCCAGGTTGCCGTAAACTCGGAAGGTAAGACCAATGAAGCTACCAAACATATTGACAAACCTCTTCAAACCGGCCAGGTGGCCCCTACGGAAGCATAGGCAGAACAGAAACAGGAGAAGAAAAATAAGAATAAGCAATCGAATGATAATAATGAAAATAAGCCGGCTCCTAAAAAGAAAAGAGGTCCTAAATTGTAATTGATATGAATGTGAAAAGGCTACTGCGTAAAATCGTAGATTTCTTTTATTTCCGGGAGACCCTCTCTTTTTTCACCGTAATGACGGCTGAGAACAAAGTGATCGATTATTGCTGGGTATTGGGTACATTGGCTCATAAGAGTAATGAGACGGATTATGCGTTCGAACAGTATGTGAGATATCATCTGAAGCATACACGTTCGGATTTGTATATTCCGCCATACAGAATTTTAAGGTATGACTTTCCGGATGTGTCACAGCTCCCTCTTTTGCCGGAAGATCCTTCGGAAGAGTTCACGAACAATATCTTCGTGCCCTGGATAATGGAGGGGGAGTTTCCCACGGTGAAGGATCTGGATTTTCGAGGATTGTATTTTGCCATTGAGTTCGGAGTATATTCATTCGATGCGGTGTGCAGCACTACCGGAATAGAAAGAACGGAGAGTAATATGGGGATAAAGAAACGCTATATCGTCAATCGAATACTGCAAACAGACTTGGATGAACATAGAAGCTATGGTTTCTACCGTGAGATGTTGGCTTTGCAAGATGAAAGGCAGCGGCTAAGTAAGTCGGTAACATGCGGTTGATTTAATAATTAGATAAGAATAGAATGAAAACAGAAAATTTTGATAAAGTAGTGATTGCTGAAAAGCCCAGTGTTGCCCGTGAAATTGCGACGATACTGGGAGCAAATAACAAAGAAGACGGATATCTTCAAGGTAACGGTTATGCCGTTACTTGGGCGTTCGGTCATTTGGTAGGACTGGCTTTTCCGGAAGAATATGGAATTGCGGGATTCCGAAAAGAGAATCTGCCGATATTACCTGAACAGTTCAAATTGATACCTCGCCAGATTAAGTCGGGCAAGGAGTATAAATCCGATCCGGGAGTGCTTAAACAGATTAAAATCATTAAAGGGTTATTTGAGAAGTGCAATAAGATAATTGTCGCCACTGATGCCGGAAGAGAAGGCGAGCTTATTCACCGCTATCTGTACGAATATATTGGATGCAATAAGCCCTGTGAGAGACTATGGATAAGTTCACTTACCGAACGGGCCATTAAAGAAGGTTTCCAAAAGTTGCAACCAGGAGATAAGTATGATAACCTGTATTTCTCTGCCCGTGCCCGTTCGGAGGCTGACTGGCTGATCGGCATTAACGCTTCGCAAGCTCTGACCATATCCGCCGGTAGCGGAGTGTTCTCACTCGGGAGGGTACAGACTCCGACACTGGCTATGATATGCAAACGGATGCTGGAGAATAAGAACTTCGTACCGGAGAAGTACTGGCAACTGAAACTGGTAACCGACAAAGGAGAAATATCGTTTTCCGCACAGTCCGTAGAGAAGTTCAGTGACAAGACGAAGGCGGATCTTGCCGGTCAAAAAGTTATGCAATCCGGAAAAGTAACTGTTAGCGAACTGGAACGGAAGACGGTTAATCAAGAACCTCCTTTATTATATGACCTGACTGCGCTGCAAAAGGAGGCGAATACGAAATTGAACTTCTCGGCGGACAAGACACTAACTCTTGCGCAAACCCTGTATGAAAAGAAAGTACTAAGCTATCCGAGAACCGGAAGTCGTTATATCTCGGAAGATGTATTCGAAGAAATGCCGGAACGTATAGCGTTGTTGGCACGATATCCCAGATTTGCGGCTTATGCAGCTGCAATGGACACTTCTTCTTTGAACCACCGTCCGGTTAATGATGCGAAAGTGACTGACCATCATGCACTCATCATTACGGAAATTTTGCCGGGTGAGCTTTCTTCCGATGAATGTGCCATTTATGAATTGGTTGCCGGACGCATGCTGGAAGCTTTTTCACAGAAATGTATAAAAGAGGTTACTTCGGTCAAGTTGGACAGTGAAGGTATTCTGTTTTCAGTAAGAGGTTCTGTTATTAAATTTTCCGGATGGAGATCCGTACTTAATTCAGAGGAGGAAGGAGAGGATAATACCGTCTTGCCGGAACTGGAAGAGGGAGAAGCCCTGGTTGCGAATAGCTGTGATAATGTGGAGAAACAAACCAAGCCCAAACCGTTACATACGGAAAGTTCTCTTTTATCTGCTATGGAAACCGCAGGTAAAGAGCTGGAAAATGAGGAGGAGCGGGCCGCCATGAAAGATGTCGGGATCGGTACTCCCGCTACCCGTGCCGCTATTATTGAAACGTTGTTTTCGCGCGGATATATTGTCCGTGAAAAGAAAAACCTGGTGCCGACCGAAAAAGGGCTGGCGGTATATGATATTGTAAAAGACAAAAAGATAACCGATATACAGATGACCGGTAGCTGGGAGAATGCACTTACCAAAATTGAGAGCGGTGAGATGGATGCAATTACTTTCCATAAAGGGATAGAGGTATATACGACCCAGATTACAACTGAATTACTAAGTAGCCAACTGGCGATTGCATCCGGCGAGAATATCCCTTGCCCGAAATGTGGGAAAGGAAGAATTTTGCTCTACAATAAAGTTGCCAAATGCAGTGATCCGGATTGTGGACTGACGGTTTTTCGTGAGCGAAGCGGCAAGCAGCTAACGGATAAGCAAATTACATCATTGGTGACGAAAGGTAAAACGGAAGTGATAAAGGGGTTCAAGAACGTAAAGGGGAAACTCTTTGATGCGGCGTTGGGGTTTGATGAACAATATAAAGTTACTTTTATTTTTCCGAACAATAGAAAAAGGAAATAATAGGATTTAGCGTAATGAACGAAAGTGCGGACTCTTTGTAAATGCAAACGACTTGTCTTATTCGTATTGGTCGTTATTCCATGTGGATAAAAAAAGGGCAGTCTAACGAGTTGAATGTTTAGACTGCCCACCTTATCAAATCATATTCAGTAAATCTGTTGCCTGATTAAGGTTTTTCTGCGATCGCATGTTCGCATTCGTTTCTATAATCTTCTTTACGGAAGTAACTGTACTTCCGGGATTATTTGCAGCGAAATGATCTAATACGGCGCAGGTTTTACCGCGAGTAAGGCAGGCAGAAAAGGCAATATCGCAAGCGTTATCTTCGAAGAATTTACAGTTTTGTGTGAGAATATTTTCGGTATCTCCGTAGGTGGAGATCCCAATTATAAGACCTTTGTAAATGAATACTTTTCGCCTATCTCCCTTATGTGGTGTTGGCATAGTTCCTCCATTGATTCGAACTTCCAGAAGGTCGATCAAATAATTAAGAGTAGTGGTCTTGCCGCAGTTATGTCGGCCTTTTAAGCATATGATTCTTGTTTGTTTCATACTTTTATCTATTATTATATTGTTAATTATAGAGCAGTCATTGTATTGAGTTGCTCATTCATCCTCTTTTCCTGGGCCAGGGAGTACGAAGACACAAAAAGTTGTCTTACTAATGACTCACTGAAGTTCGTGTAGAAATTAAATATTTTCTCATATTTGTAATATGTCCTTCCTGATTCTATCTCTGTCGGATTTGGAGTCAGCCATATTTTAAGTTCTTTGGATGGACGATCCTGTAATTGTTTAATATGTTCTAAATCCAAATTGAAGGATACGAATTTGTTCTGGAGTTTGGATTCCGGATATTCGGTCTGGATTATTCTAAGTATCATCTTGTCCAATTCGTCATGAGGGTAGTCTCGTTGACGTGGATACTCTTCAACAAAGGATGAAGGTGCTTCGCTTTCTGTAAACTTATAATTTGCGGTAAGGGGGCGTTCATACATGAAATATCCGATCTCTTGTTTCCCGTATGGGGTAGGTGCTACAATCGTTATGATTTTAACGATACGCATTTCGTCGCTATCCAGTAGCCTTAAAATATTGTTAGGCTCATTTGTCAGATCATCCACAGATACTCCCAATTCTTTCGCTATGCTTTCCAATGTGCTTTTTTTGGTTGGAGCACCGTTGATAATTCGGCTAAGAGAATTAGGATGGATATGTAATTGATCGGCCAATTCTTTAACTGATTTACCTTTGTTTTTTAAAATTTCTTTTATTGTCATTTTAAAATTTCTTTTTCTTATTAATAATTCCTATTGAGCGACGCTCTGATTGATACACGTATTTAAAAGTAAAATAGGCATCTGTAATCAGATACTTGTCACTTCGTCCTCTGACGACGGTGCAAAGATAAACAGAATATTCGTAAAACAAACATTTTATCAATAAAATAACATTTAAAATGTTATGTATTTGTTTGTATTTGCATATAATATATTGTATAATAGGCATTTAATAAAATGTTATGTATTGTTGTTTTGTGTTGTTTATTTCTCCTCCCTTTCATTTTATTATTAGTTCGATGAAAATAATTTCTTGAAATGAATCATAGGAATAATAAGAAAAGAGAATAAGTCAATGAGAGACTCTTTTCAGGGACATACTTTATCTTTCATTTTGGGAACCGGAAAGTAAATTGACGCTATAGTCAGAAGAAGATACGCCAGGTAATTGTCGAACTCAGTGGAAATAGAATATTCTGCGTAATTTGGCATAGTAAATAGCTGATAATATGAATAATATTTGAATTGTGATTTATAATCGGATAAAAAAATTCCAGTTTTTTGGAATAAAAACAGGAAATTTTAATATCTTTGCGGAAAAGAAGATTGAAATGGCTGCATGGACTGTTAGTAGGGAAGTAAGAAATAAGGTCGGAAATTTTGATTCCGATTGGATTTTTACATTGCGGGATCTCGACTTGCCACCCTGCTTTGCGGAATGTGCTGTCAAGGCTCTGAACAAGATGGTTCGGGAAGGAGAGCTGAAGAAGTTTTCTAAAGGAAAGTTCTATAAGCCGAAGAAGTCCGTATTCGGAGAATTAGAACCAAGCCGTGAGGAGATTTTGAAGGATTTGCTGGTTAAGGACGGGAGGAGAATCGGATATATGACCGGTTATGTCCTCTTTAATAAATATGCTTTGACAACGCAAGTGCCTAATGTAATTCAGATAGCGACGAATAAGCGAAAGGTAAAAATACGAAGGGGAATCTATTGTGTGATATTTGTACAGCAGGTTAATGAAATAACCGAGGAGACGATTCCGCTGCTTCAACTACTCGATGTTATCAGGATGATAAAGGAGATACCGGACGCTAATGTAAACAGATCGTGCGAACGTTTATTGTATCTATTGAAAGACTTACCTGACAGCGAAAGGGATCGTTTGATAGGACTGGCAATGAATTATAACCCGGGAACACGGGCTCTGACCGGAGCGATGATTGAAAAACTATGGGGCATGGAACAGGCTAAGCCATTATACGACAGCTTGAATCCAGTTACTTCCTACTCGCTGGGAATTGATGAAACAGTACTACCTACCATCAAAAAATGGAGGATACTGTGAGCTGAGTGATGAAACGGGTATTTTAACGATAGCCATAGAAACAAAGAGTAAAATGGTGCTCTTTTTAAGTTTTTGATTGTGATATTAAATGATGATTAAATAAAAGATGTATCTTTACCACTGAATTTCTATTCAGAATTGACTTGTTCATAAATGAATTTGAGATTTAGTGGTGGCATCTGGTGGGGACACCGGATGCCTTTACACTAAAAAAGATACTCTTCTAAATAATAGATTAATTTACCACTAAATCCAAATGTTATGACAGAAAAAGAAGAAGAAAGAACAGAAGATCTGAATTATTACAGGCTTAACCTGATAAGCATGCTTAAAAGTAGTTATCCGGAATTTCTGGATGATGAAGAGTTTATTTCCAACCGATCACAAGAAGCCGCCGAAGCATTTGAAGATGCTGTCCGCAGCGGGAGTAATTATCTGGATGCGTCCGCAGAAGCAAACCGCACTCTTTATGCGGGATTAGGCTTTTCTAAATTCGATACGATATTCGCCGTATTAACCGAGGAATTTACGAAAGAACTCGAAGAAGAGCAGTTCCGACCGTTTGCGCTGAAGATGATGCCGGTCTGTGAAGATGTATTTGCCAAGTATGAACTTCATGAAAATTTTGAGGACAGTCCTGAATATGATGCTCTGTACACGGAGATAACCGGCCGGATAGTAACTTACATTGAAGATAATGGTATTGATCTTTAAAGGTAAACCGTTGTAAGAGAATAAATAGTACAGTGGCTGAAAAGAGAAAAGAGGATGTGTCTCCCATGTGTGGAGGTACTTCCTCTTTTTATGTTTTATGCGCAAAGCTCCTGCTTTCGCATATTAAATTTTGTAGGTTAGTTCTCGCTTATTTTTTCTTTTATTTCTTTGATTTGTAATTGTGTCCTTAAAGCAACCGGATGAGCAAGTAATGTAGTGGCAGTTTTGTCATTAAATAATAAGAAGGGATTATAGTTTCCTTTATAAAACTTATTAATATATTGCTTCTCTGCTTCTTCCAGTTTCAAAAGGGAAGAAAGGTACTCTATCACAATACGATTGATCTCATCTTTAGGGTACTTGCCGGCGTTGATATGAAGCATGGGCAAGAGCTGTGTCTTTATATCCTGAAAGGGCATGTCTAAAATGTGGCTGACATCCTGTTCCAGCAGTTCCGGATGTTCAATATTACCTAATGTGCTATAAAATACGATACATTGCCTCAAAAGATTTCGCTCTTCTTGAGATGATAGTATGCCGGATTTTGCAAGACTGTATATGTCATAAATGTCCCTGGCTTGTACCGCTCGTAAAAAGCCTTTATCTTGCCGGCAAACAGTTCCGTCACAGCTACATGAGCCACGGTCAAAACACCATCTCTCATGGAAAATGGGAATGGAATCTCGCTGACCTCCCCTTCAAGAATATGGCAACGGTTATGATAATTAATATCCAGCTTTAGTTTATCACGACTGCCGGTTGCCGTAGTATAGAATAATGAGAATGAATCCAATGAAAATGAACAGCGCCCGGATTTGAGATATCCATTTTCCTGGCAATATTTATCCAAAGGACGATTGATCTTTTCCCGTTCCTCCTGCATTCTTTCTTTTGACAGGTTCTCGGCAAAATCCAGGTCAAGATCGACTGATAGCCTGGGTAGCTTGTCAAAGGCTATCAGATTGATGGCGGTCCCCCCCTTCAATAGCAGTTTGCCCTTGAACTCGGGCATGACATTCAAATCATTCAAAATGAAAGACAATCTTAAAATCTTCTCCACATTGTTGACCGTGTAATTCTGCTCACGCGCCACCCTTTCTATTTCAGCCTTGCTATATTCAAATTTCATAATAATTATCCTTTTGGATCTGCTTCATTATATTTTTCGGAATGCAAAGATTCCATTCTTTGGAAAACGAATCACAGTGATAGGGATTGACAAGATAGCTTATACTCTGTGCCATACCGGATTTGCAAGTCTCAAAGAAGTCGTCTGACAGAGATAGTGCTTCTTTAAAATGCGACAACACAAATCCCGTCCGTTGGTATAAGCTCTTACTCCCATAAGCCTTTAAGCAATAAAGCAGATCCTTCTCATGGATTTCATTCGGATCAAGCTCCGCCAACGCATACAACAACTCCTCCAATCCCCCCGCCAGATTGATATTATACAGACAATCAATGATGGTCTGGCTCAGGGACGTCACCCGAACAGGATATGGTTCACCTTCGCCAATAACTACCGGACGGTACAAGAATTTGACCGGCTTGTACATATATGATTCGTTCCGGTAGGTAAAGGTACGAAAATTGGAGGAACTATGAATATATAACCAATTGAATTCCTGTGTCTGCAACAAATAATACTCCAATGCGGAATGGTAAACCAGACAACCGTCTTCAACCGCATTGCACGCTATACGGAATTTATCCTGGAGGTCGGAAGGCAGATATACCCCCTTACGGACATGTGACAATATCCCCTGCTTTTTCCAATTGTAAAAACGGGATTTTATCGTACTGTCTTTCGGTATCCCATAGTCGTTATGTAACCGATAACGTGCTATTTGCTTATATGACTGAATTATATCCATACTTAATATTTTATGCAAAGATAGTAAAATAGTGATGATTGAATATAATTCTAAGTAATTTATTTATCTTCTTTATAATTCAGCCATTGAAAGGAACCGATAAAAGAAGGGAAAGAGATGATTATACGCATTAAAATTACGTTTATGAGACTATTTAGCCCCCGGCATGGCCGGAAGCAATCAAATCTATCTTCAATCCTAATAAATGAAAGAGATGCTGTATGGAGAAAAGCAATATAGGCTGCAATACATTTAATAGAAAAAGGAAGTATGACACTGAACAATATATTCTCTTTTTGTCATTAAATCTATCCGAAGCAGAAGTAAAGCGCAAAGCGCAGTAAATAGTGGCAAAAGATGCCGATAGAGTGTTGTAATTCATTAGTTACAAGATGGATGCCTTACTTTAGTGGCGATTATTTGTACCACTAAATCCAAAAAAATATGCGAACAAGAAAAATGATGGAATTCTCCGGTAATGTTTCTGACGACTGCATTGTCTGTCGGGTATGGATGCCGGACTTCACCGAAATTATGCCTGTACTCTGGTATTCACCAAATTCTGCGGTAAATGGCCTTCAATAGAAAGGCACATTTAAGAGATAACATTGAAGCAATAAAAACAGCATTCTTACTTGATAAAGAAAACCGTAAACCGACGTCCGATGAAATGGATATTCTTCGGAGATATGTCGGGTTCGGCGCTTTGAAGTGCGTTCTCAATCCGGTACAAACGGTAGAAGACGCTTTATCCTGGACTCCTTCGGATATGGAACTGTTCCAGCCTGTGGTGGAGCTGCACCAGGTGGTCCGTAAGAATACAGAAAACGAAAAAGAGTATAAGAAGTATATGAATGGGATAAAAAATTCTATTCTAACCGCTTTTTATACTCCTTCTCCCGTTGTGGAGACTATTGCTGATACTTTGCGTGAAAACGGAGTCACGCCTGACCGGTTCCTCGATCCTTGTTCGGGAATGGGGGAGTTTATCTCTGCCTTTAAAGCTACCTCCGAAGGAAATGATATGGAGGTTGTCGGATTTGAAAAAGATCTGATGACCGGAAAAATACTTCAGCATTTATATCCGAAAGAAAAGATTAATGTTGAAGCGTTTGAAACGATCGATCCCTATTATAACGGGCGTTTTGATGTTGTAAGCAGTAATATTCCTTTCGGGGATGTCGCGGCTTTTGATCCGGAGTTCGTCAGCAGTAAGAATACCCTGAAACGGGAAACTGCCCGGAATATCCATAATTATTTTTTTGCCAAAGGACTGGATACGTTGCGAGAGGGCGGTATTCTGGCTTTCATTACTTCGCAGGCGGTTATGAATACTCCGTCTAATGCCGGGGTACGCCGATACCTGATGGAAAATTCCAACCTCGTCTCAGCTATCCGGTTACCGAATAACCTGTTTACGGATCATGCGGGAACAAGCGTGGGCAGTGACCTTATCGTACTTCAGAAAAACTCCAATAAAGAGGGGAAACTGACGGCACCGGAAGAATCGTTCTTAAATGCCGTCCGGCAAAACGGAAACATTCCAACTAACGAATACATGAAGCAAACGGCAAGTGTTATCTGTACGGAATCGAAAGCCGATAAGGATCAGTACGGTAAACCTGGAATGGTCTATCTGCATAGTGGAGGCATAGAAGGAATTGCCAGTGACTTGAAAAGGATGCTGAAAGCTGACCTTCACGCAAACCTGGATAAGCAACTTTATGAGTCCTTCAGAGCAGACAAGCGTCCGGAAATGACTCATAAGGAGGTTCAGGAAGTTGCCTCGTATAGTGAAGAACGGAAAGTCGAAACCGAAGCAAATGCTCTTTCACCCGAAAGCGTGCAGGAGGAAGTACTGCAAAAAGCACTCGAAAAGTTGAATGACTCCTCGGATACGCCAAAGGTGTCTCCTGTCATAGAGACTGCGCCAGAGGAAGGGAGCATTCCCGAAAAGCCGGTAAACGATCCTGTTAAGGCGGCTATGTTATTTCCGGAGAAAGAGGTAGAAAATGCCGTGCCGGATAAAGTCGGGGCAGAACAGAAACAGCCTGTCGAAAACAAGATGAATGGGGTAAGCGCTTCTTTGTTTCCTGACGAACCTGTTCCGAATGCTTCCGTACCTCATGCGTCTGTTCCTAATGAGCCTGTCTTCAGCGAGCCGGCTTCCAATGAACCTGTTACCAATGAGCCAGTACAAGAAAGGGTAGGAGGGCAAAAAGTGCCGACTCCCAATTCGGGCGCACCTGTCCTTTCTCTTTATGACCTGTTCGGTATGGACCAGGAAGAACGGTCACAAATAAAATCGCAAAGGGGGAAAAAGTCGAGGAAAACAGAAAGAAAACCGGCAGAGAAAAACTTGTTCCCGCCATCTAACGGTCCGGTGGTTAACAAACCGGATGCAACCGAGGTGACGGAGGCAAAACCCGCCACTCCCGAACCGATCACCCTTCAAAAGGACGAAAGCGAAAGTACGGTGCAAATTGTGTCATCTCAGGATAGTCCGTCAGGTGCCGTTCATTCTGATAATAATTTAGAAGTTCATGATACGGTAAATCCTGTAATCCGTGATACTGATGAACCGGTGGCTCCTCCCCAACATGATACTGAAGTACGGAGTCTTGAAGATGATATGCAAAGAAACGAAGCTGAGCCGGATCTTTTCAGCCAACAATCCGATGAAGGAACCGGCCGTACTCTTATGGGGGAAAGGCCCCGTAGCGGTAAGCCGAGAGAAAGAAAAGTGAATAACGGTAAGGATATATTTACAGAGGCGGATATCAAGAAGGGACGTTCCCGTAAAAACGGACGGCCACTGACAGGAGATTATAAAAGTCACTATAAAGAGGGGGCCCTGATTGCAGACGGAGACGAGATCGGGTATCTGTCCGGAACGAGTGCGCTGTCTGCCCAATTCCATCCTTTGGAGTTGTCCGACAGGCAACTACGGAAAGCTTCGATGTATATCGAGATGAGAGATACCTATTGTCATCTGTATGACAATGAAGCCAGGACACAAAAGCCTAATCCGGCATTGAGGGAAATGCTTAACGGACTATATGATACCTTCAAGAATGAATACGGGGAGGTAAACAGTTCTAAAAATAACGGACTTATCCGTATGGACCGTCATGGGGCGGAGATCCTGGCACTGGAACGCTTTGTGGATGGCAATGCCGTTAAAGCGGATATTTTCGATCATCCGGTAGCGATCTGTGATTATGAACTATCGCATACGGATGATGTACATGAGGCAATGGCTGCCTGCTTGAACAAATGCGGTGTTTTTGATATCGATTATATCTCTTCACTTACCGATCTGGGGAAAGAGGATATACTGAAAGAACTGGAAGGACGTGTCTATTACAATCCACTTATTAGAGATTATGAGATAGCTGAAAGGTTCCTTTCGGGTAATGTTGTTTCCAAGGCGGAGATGGTAGAAGAATTGCTGGCGGCCGATCCGGATAATAAAGAGATCAGTGGGGCGCTGGACGCACTTCGTAAGGCCGCTCCCGAGCGGATCTCTTTTTCAGATTTGGATTTTAATTTCGGAGAGCGCTGGATTCCGACAAATATCTATAGTGAATACGCATCCTGGCTATTCGATTCTAAAACCACTATCAACTACCTGTCAAGCGGTGATGAGTATGTGATAAAAACCGAATCGAGACGGAATGCCCAAATCCGGCAACGTTTCTCGGTAAAAGCTCAGTCCGGCAGGGTTTTCGACGGTATAAACCTAATGAGGCACGCCTTGCATAATACATCGCCCAATATCATGAAAGAAGTGGGAATTGGAGATGAAAAGGTAAAGGTGAAGGATATAGAGGCGATCCAACTGGCGAATAGTAAAATTGATGAAATAAGGGACGGCTTCTGTGAATGGATGCAAGCGCAATCGCCTGAATTCAAAGAGAGGATCACGGATATGTACAACCGGAAATTCAACAATACCTGCCGACCCGTATATGACGGTTCGCATCTGAATTTTCCAGGACTGGACCTGCAAGGGCTGGATATTCCCGGCCTGTATCCGAGCCAGAAGGATGCGGTTTGGATGCAAATTGTGAATGGCGGAGGAATTATCGGACATGAGGTGGGTGGTGGTAAAACACTCATTATGTGCTGTTCGGCCTATGAGATGAAGCGCCTCAAACTGATCAATAAACCGATACTGACCGGGCTGAAAGCCAATATCCATGATATAGCGGAGACTTTCTGTACCGCTTATCCGCACGCACGGGTTCTCTATCCGGGAAAAGAGGACTTCACTCCGGAAAAGCGTATAAGGTTTTTAAATGAAATGAAAAATAACGAATGGGATGCTATCGTTTTAACGCATGAACAATTCGGTAAGATACCTCAATCGCTTGAAATACAAGAAAAAATACTCAACCAGGAACTCGAAGACGTAGAGCAGAACCTTCAGGTTATAGACCAACAGGGGGGCGACGTCTCCAATGATATGAGAAGAGGAGTCGAGAAACGTAAAGCGAACCTTGAAGCCAAACTAAAAGAAATCGTCCATGACATGGAGATCCGGACAGATGATGTGGTTGATTTTGAGCGGATGGGGGTAGATCATTTATTCGTAGACGAGAGTCACCGATTTAAAAATTTGACATTTACCACACGGCACGAACGAGTCGCCGGACTGGGGAATCCCCAAGGGAGTCAACGGGCACTAAATATGTTACTCGCCCTGAGAAGTATTCAGGAACGTTCCAGCAGGGATCTGGGAGCCTCTTTCTATTCGGGCACAGTCATATCCAATTCGCTGACGGAGTTGTACCTGCTCTTCAAATATCTTATTCCGAAAAAACTGGAGGAGATGGGGCTGGGCACATTCGATGCGTGGGCTGCGGTGTTTGCGGAGAAGAGTATCGACTATGAGTACTCGGTGACGAATGAGATAAAGCCCAAGGAGAGATTCAGGAGTTTTATCAAGATACCGGAACTCGCATTGATGCTTACCGCCTTTTCGGATTTCCGTACGGCGGCAGAGATTGGTATCGACCGTCCGGAAAAGAATGTGATCTTCCATGATATCCCTCCAACTCCCGATCAGGAGGAATTTACCAAGAAGCTGATGACGTTTGCCAAAGAAAGGGATGTCAGTGTCCTGGGATTAGGAAAAGAAACATTGACCGAGAAAGAGGAAAAAGCGATCATGTTACTTGCTACCGACTATGCAAGGAAGATGTCACTGGATATGAGAATACTCGATTTCGACCAGTTCGACGGCCATCCGGACAATAAAGTCAATCATTGTGCTGCTAAAATAGCGGAGTATTATCACCGCTATGACGAACATAAGGGAACCCAGTTCGTATTTTCGGATCTGGGCACTTATAAGCCGGGCGAATGGACTCCCTGCTCGGAACTTAAAACAGTACTTGAAAATAAATATGGTATTCCCGGAGATGAGATCCGATTCATTCAGGAAGTAAAGTCGGCAGACCATCGAAAAGCGATTTTCAAGGCTATGAATGAGGGTGAAATCCGTGTCCTGATAGGTTCCACAGAAACGCTGGGGACGGGGGTGAACGCACAACAGAGATGTGTGGCGATTCATCATCTGGATTGTCCCTGGCGACCTTCCGACCTGGACCAACGGGATGGGCGGGGCGTGAGAAAAGGTAACTGGGTCGCCAAACTTCATGCCGATAATAAAGTGGACGTACTCATTTATGCCGTACAACGTACCCTGGACAGTTACAAATTTAATCTGCTCCATCACAAACAGACTATTATCAGCCAGATCATGCGCAACACTTGCGGTAGCCGAAGAATCGACGAGGGAGGAATGGATGACGAGGGCGGTATGAATTATAATGAATACGTCGCTATTCTTTCGGGTGATACGAGGTTACTGGATAAAGCCAAACTGGAGAAAAAAGTCGTGGTGCTCGAAAGTGAGAAAAAGATATTCAATCGCAGTGTCAATGAGGCACAGGTAAAGCTACGCGATTCGGTATCCAAAGTGGAACAATATGAGGAACGGATCAAGGCCCTTAAAAATGACTGGAACAAATTTACGTCTGTCGTCGAGATGAACGATGAAGGTTACCATAAGAATCCGGTCCGTTTATACGGACTGGAAAGCAGTAACCCTAAAATTGTCGGGGAAAAGTTGAATGAAATAGATAAAAAGGCTGAAACCGGCGGAGAGTACCAACAGATCGGAACACTGTACGGATTTAACTTGATGGTAAAGACGGAAGCGTCACAAAAGGATGGTTTCGATTATAAGCATAACCGATTCTTTGTCGAGGGCAGCGGTGATATCTATTATACTTATAATAACGGTAATATGGCTACCGAGCCACTTACCGCCGCACGTAATTTTATTAGTGCCATTGAAAAAATTCCCGGTTTGATTGAGGGGGAAAATGAAAAAAAGCAGGATATAGAAAAGGATATTCCCCTGTTCCGGCAAATGGCCGATACTACCTGGGGAAAGAGCGATAAATTGATGGAACTAAAGGAAGAACTAAAGAGACTCGATACGGATCTTTTGGGGATAAAGTCGGCAGATGATAAACAGCCGGAACAATCTAAGGGTGATTTATCCCCAAACAGAACTTCTGTTCCTGCCCTGACAGGTAAAGATAATGAGGACGCGAAAGACAAGGCGCTGGAATCGATTGGCAAACTGCTCTCGGAACCGAAAAATAACATTCCGACAAAGACCATCGAAGAGGTTCGCGGATTTTCGATAAAAGGGGCTTTGAACAGGAAATTTTGATAACATAGTTAAAAATGATAACAAATGAATAAGATAGGAATCATAAGTGTGGACGGGCATCATTTTCCCAATTTTGCCCTGTTGAAAATTGCGGGATATTACCAGAATAAAGGTATTCCGGTGGAATGGGCCAGTCCTTTACCGGAATCTTATGATACGGTATATGCAAGTAAGGTATTCACTTTTACCCCTGAATACGATTACGATGGGCTCCGGGCAGACCAGCTCGTAAAAGGAGGTACGGGATATGACATTGGAAGCCGGTTGCCTTCCGAGATAGAGGAGTCCGTCAGGATGGATTATTCGATATATCCGCAGTATCGGTACAGTCTGCAATTCTTTTCAAGGGGCTGCATCCGTCATTGCCCGTTCTGCCTGGTACACGAAAAGGAGGGCGGTATTCGTCCTGCTATCCCGGTGGAACTAAATCCGCACGGTGAGTGGATCGAAGTGCTGGATAATAATTTTTTCGCCAATCCGGATTGGAGGTCTGCGGTCGAATATCTTAAAAAGCAGGCACAACCGGTGAATCTTCATGGAGTGGATATACGGATCATGGACGAGGAACAGGCATTTTACCTAAGTAAACTGAAACTGAAGAAAAGGATTCATATTGCCTGGGATTTACCGAAAATTGACCTGAGAGAGAAATTAAAAGAGGTTATTAAATATATCAAACCCTACAAGATATGCTGTTATGTGCTGGTAGGATTTAATTCAACGATGGAACAGGATTTATACCGGATAAAGGTACTGAAGGAATTAGGTATTATGCCGTTCGTCCAACCTTACCGGGATTTTGGAAACAAACGCACGCCCTCGGGGTATGAAAAGGATCTGGCGCATTGGGTGAATAAAGTCTGCCTGTTCAAATCCTGTGATTTTGAGGATTTTTCTCCACGTAAGGGATTCAGGTGCGGAACATATTTAGAAAAAACGGATAACCGGTAGCTGCTTCCTTGTTTGAGGATGGCAGGTTTTGTTAATGGATAATTATAAAATAAAGTAGTATGGAAGAGAATGTGAAAACAGAGAAAAAAGAGGAAAAGCAACCTGAAGTGAATCAGGAAAAGGTGAAACGTCCGTCGTTGCTTAAAAGGGTGAGACGATTCTTAGGAGGAATCCTGAGTGATTTGGCGGATCTCTTCAAAGGTCTGGGGCAAGAAATGCCAGAACCATTCGAGAGGCAGGCTAAGGCGCAAAAACGAAAGCATATCGGATTATTCGGACTTGTCAGAAAAATAATCAATACGATGTTCAAAATAGCGGGGCGTATGCTAAAACCGTTAGTCAGAAGTTATAGCGACATGAATGCCGCCAAACAGAAAGAACTGGAACGGAAGGGGAAAATAGTAGATGGCAAACAGTTCAATACAGGCGGACCGGAACCTATTTGCCCGGCTATTGATAAGAAACATCTGCTCCAGGAAAAACAAGCATATAAAGATCGAATGAAAGGTAAGGTGCATTTTCATGATTGCTCCGGAGATAGCCGGAGACCCCATTCGAAGCAACAGCGGGATGAACGTACTGCCAATAGGAGAAAGATTTAGGAACAATGGTTATAGTCGAGGCGATGACGTTACAAGGATTTTTCACCTTTTAGTGTGTGTCGGGATGCAAAAAAGAATTTATTTCGACAAAAATGCTTGGAACTTATCTTACGAGGATGAATAATTTATGGCTTTTTGTTCATTCATTCCTTATGTTCCAGTGTGGAAAGCAACAAATCAAAGGAGGATTTTGAAAATCAGAGGGTAAGTTTTTGCTCTTTTTATAGTTTTAGACTATCTTTGTAGAACATTGAAAAATGAATGAACAAAATGATTGATAGCCTATTATTGAATAATTTCACCAGTTTCGTTGAGAACTCCTTTCAATTCGGAAAAGGCGTGAACGTCCTTATTGGTAAAAACGGAACGGGCAAAACACATATATTGAAAAGTTTGGCTGCAAGTTTGCAGGCAAGGCATGACTTTTTGTCTAAGCAATCAGCCTCGAAAGAACAATTCGAGTACATAATCGCAGAGGATTTAGTGGCTTATTTCAAACCGGATACTTTAGGAAATCTGGTCTATAAAAACGCTGCATCCGGAAGGGCAAGTGTAAACGTTGCTATCGAGGGCAAGAGCTTGGCTTATAGTTTTGCCACCTCTTCAAAAACGACTGTCAAACTGGATGTGGATAATAAATGGGAAGAAAAGCAATTTATTTATATACCGCCTCGTGAGATGTTTTCTCTATTTGAAGGATTTATCGGATTAACCAATAAAAGAGAGATATCTTTTGACCAAACGTATATCAAGTTGGCCCATTCGCTGTCTCTTCCCGTACTAAAGGATAACAAAGAAAATCCGCTGAATCCCGCTGTTGAGCTATTGGAAAAAGAATTGGGATTTAAGGTACTGCAAATGAACGGACGTTTTTATATACAAACGGAAGGCAGAAATATGGAAGCCCATCTGGTGGCAGAGGGATTGCGCAAGCTGGCATCCATATTGTATCTTATCTTAAACGGAGAAATAAATGAAAAGACAATCTTGTTCTGGGATGAACCGGAGTCTAACCTGAATCCGGCCCTGATAAAGATTGTCGCAAAATTTATCCTGACTCTTGAACAGTGCGGTTTACAGATTTTTATTGCTACACATGACTATCTGTTGACACATACACTGTCTTTACATTCGGAATATAAGGAGCATACGAAGGCCTTCGTAAAATTCTTCAGTTTGAATAAAGAGGAGGGAAAAATCGTCGTGGAAGAAGGTGATACTTTAGCTGAAATAACTAATAATCCTATCTTGGAGGAATATGCCGCTTATTATGATTTAGAGCAAACATTCATCAATGACTATGAGTAAATTTCAGGAAAGCAATCTAAATTTTGATTTTAAAGGAGCGGGATGGAGTGTCGTAAAATACGATGAACATGTGGCTCATGGAAAGATTAGTAATGTTGTCAAGCCAACTAAGGCCGTTGATTTCCTGGGAATCTACAAGGACAAGAAATTGTATTTTGTAGAGGTGAAAAATTACAGGGGACATACCAGTGATCCTGAAACTAAAGAAGTCCTGAAAGCCGGAGGGGAGGAGCTTATGCGAAGGATAGCCGTTAAGGTCAGGGATACCATCGCAGGGGCAACGAATGCGGCCCGTTTTTCTACGAACGAAAAGGACTTTTTCACCCGAATCAATGAGATATTGCTCAATGATGCGGAGAAAGTCGTTGTTATAGCATGGATAGAGTTCGATGAAATGAATGAGAATGAGCGAAAAACTAAAATGAGTGTCTGGCAACAGAAATTAAAACATAAACTGTCCTGGCTGCATGCGGCAAAGATTTCAATTAATTCTGTCGATACAGCAAACGGGATTCTACCGGAAACAGATATTACCTTTGCCTAAGGTGGTTCTGTATTCGTGAATTGGAAATAAACTTGTATTCATAAGTGACTCATAAAAATGCGCCACGGTTCCGGTAGGGATCGTGGCGCTATCAGTTAAGAACAGTCATTCTTATTTTTCAAGCCCGTCCTCGGAAGATGCCCGCTTATGGCCGGTACCGGAATCTTCTTCGAAGGATTTGCGGATGAACTCATGCACGTCGGATGACTTGTAATAGACTTTCCCCGAGATCTTGGAAAAAGGCAATTTACCGCTCGAACGGTAATACTGGAGTGAACGTATGCTGATCTTTAGAAGCAGGCAAACGTCCTGATTGTCCATCAGGACGTCTCCGTCCAGGCAATTCTTTAACTTCTCCTTCCTTTCCAATCTGGAATTAATCTGATCGAAACGATCCATAATCCGTTCCATCCAGGCGATGAACTCTTCACGTGTTAAACTGTATATCATACTCTTTGGCGATTTCTTTATTGATGATTGATTATAAAATAGGTACTATTGGAGGGATCACGGATGATGACCTCTTTTTCACGCATATATTTGATATAACTCTTTGCGGTGCGCTCTTTTACGTCCATTATGGACTGGATCTGTTCGCAAAGGTCGATATAGGTAATGAATTGCTGGTGGGTGAAGATTTCAGCGGCGACGTTCTGCAACTCTTTCTCTTTGCGCTTCTCCTTCTCTTCCCGGGGCTTTTCCCCGTGATAGACGTGCATGGCACGTTCCTTGTCCCAGGCGAACTGCATTAACGGTACATCGAGCGGGCTACCGTCACGGACTTTGAGCGCCTTGACAACGGAGATGCCCGGATCGGTGGTATCTTTCTCAATACTAAGAATGGCGGCTGCCTTGCGCTGAAGCTCGGAGCCCAGATGTCCGCGCAATTTCAACCCGTTCGGAATAAAATGCAGTACGGTGATAATGCAGGTCTTGTAAATACCCGCCAGCCGGTACAGTTCGTCTATCACGGCAACACTCTCGGCCTCGTCATTGGCGCTCTTTACAAGATCTGCGATGCCGTCGATAACTACTACCTGGATGCCACCATACTGGTAATAAAACTTGTCCATGCTCTGGACGATGGCCTGTAAGCGCTCTTTGCGGGACATTCCAGTCAAACAGAACGCACGAAGCTCGTCCGGCTTGTCTTTCAAACCGGCTCTTTTGAGGAGTTTGGAAACGTTCTTGAAAAGTTGGACCTCGGACTGTTCGGTATCGTAAAGGAGAACGACTTTGTTCTCCGTATTCTCCGCGACGTCAACTCCGAGAGTATCTACCGAGGCATTTTCGGGACGGATCGAACCGGCGATCAGGGCCGCAACATAGTTGCTCTTTCCTGTTCCTTCGCCACCGGTGATACAAAGCAAATTGCCTTCGGTCCCGAGTGGAACTTCCCCGGCAGATACAATCATCCGGGCGATAGGAGGGGGATTGCGGAAATCTATTTCACATGATTTGAGTGCTGACATAGTTGAATTATATAAGATGTCAAGATGTTTAAGAAACAATTGCAGCAGGTCAGAACGGGTATGACCCAGTGAGAAATAATCGGTGGTATCCTTCTGTTCTTTTGTTCCGGGAAGCGGCAGGATGATACGCCTGACTCCGTACCCCGAGAGGCGTGTCTCCTGGGTGACGGAATTTTCCATTCCGGCCTTGTCCACATCGTAAAGTAACATGATGTGCTTAAACCTGAAAGAAAGACGGTGAATGATGTCTTCATCAATGTTACATGACTCTGAATTGAAGCAGATAGCGGAGAAACCATGTGCGGCCAGGGTGAGCACGTCTTTCTCTCCGGCGGCAATGAATAACAGATCACCTTTTGCGGGAAGTTGTTCAAGCCCGAAGACGTAATTCTCGCACAGCTCTCCACTATGGCCATACAGGAAACGTAGTTTGGAGAACGGCCGGTAAACCTTTATGCAAGTCTTGTGCTGATAGCCGAACATAGGTTCGGCCGCTGATGACTGCAAATGGAAAGGCTGGCCGTCCTTGTTCTCGCTCTTGTAATCTCTGAGAGAAATGACAGAGTATTGCCGCAAGACGTGCGGGCCAATCCCCGATCTGGCCCAATACTGCAATTCGGGATCTGTCATGGACTGTTGGGTAAAACTGTAGGGACGGGGCTTGGATGACTTCTTTTCCTGAAGGGCTTCGGGCGGCCCTTTCGGTACCAAAAGCCAGGTACTTCCGGTATCGGAGGTTCCTTTAGAGGCGGTATCCGTGCTGATATTCAAATTCATTTCACGGTTAATGGCCTGAAGTACGGTAACAAAATCCGAAGCATTGTTATTATCCAGTCCTTTAAGAGAGGCTACGAGAAAGAAACAGTCACCGCTGTAAGAGGGGTTACCAAAATCTTTCATGTAATATGTACCTGTCTTCCGATTGAAGTAAACATTGCAGGAGGCCTTGCTATCCTTGTACAACGGATTGAGAAAGTTACGGCCGATACGCAAACTCCCGGATATGTAATGACGAAATACGTCCAGTCCGTTATTTGTCCTTTTTAGTATTTCTTCTTTTTCCAGCATGGGTCATTCGACTGTTGGTTACTAAATCTTTGAGGTACTCACTATTGGATTTGATCAGTTTCTCTTCCAACATGCGGCGGATTTCGCCGACTTTGTAATAGTGCTTGCCGCGAATGGTGGAATAGTTGACTTCCCCCGATGCCCTGAGTCGTTGAAGCGTGCGCAGACTGACGTGCAGGTAAAGACTGACGTCATTGTTATCCACCCACATCTTATTTTCTTTTTCTACATCATTTTCCCGGCTGAGAATGTAATCCGAAATCAAACCGATCCGTCCGGCGAGCTCTTGCCAAGCTTTGCTCTCGATAGTTATTACTTCCATTTTTTTAAGTAGTATCAAATGATTAATAGTTACTATATTTTAATTCCGGAGGCAAAGGTGGGGTATTGAAATATATATCTTTTATACGTTGCATGCAATGTATAGAAGATTTATTTTTGAAGAGAAGAAGTAAATGATGTATTGTATATTTCTTATAATCAGTATGTTAAAATAAAGAGCGTTATCGTAAAATGTCATACGAACCGGTAAAGAACCGGTCGTTTTGAGTAAAAGCGATTGTATGTAATGTATAGCCAACGTACATAAAAAAGAATGAGGAATAAAAGAAGGCTGATACATGCCAGGAAGTACTCCGAAGTTTATTTCAAGACTGTATCCGGCGATAAAAGGTTTCGAGTACCCCCGAAGGATGCGCTGTCGAGGAAGACAGTTTCCACTTAGAATAAGGAACGTTATCAAACAATCCAGAAGCCTTGCTTTCACTGCCAAGTACGATGGGGAGTGTGATAAGGTGTATTTCGTCGAGCAGTTTGTTTTTTAACAGGAAAGAAATAATACCGGTTCCTATACCGGAAGTAATAACGAATATGCAACCGGAAGAATTTTCATGTTTTAATTTGTGTAAAGTCCGTACGGGATTTTCAGTAATGAATATGACCGGAGCTTCGGGAGTGACATTCATATCGGAAGAGGAGATGACATACGTTTGGATCTCAGTGACCGGCCAACCGGCATTCCGCTGGAAAATTTCGGCATAGTCCTCACCTGAAATGATAAGCGGCCCTTCTCCTTGCAGCAGGTGGGATTTGAGGTTGAAGTTCCTGAGGTACATAATATTGTCGGGAGCAGGATATACCGGATATCCGTCCAGACTGGAGAACGTAAGAAGTCGGATTGTTTTCATGATCGTAGTAATTTTAAGTAAATAGTCCTTCCCTTTGAAAATGATATAAAGCAAAAAAGCGTGGAACTTACGCTGCACATATAGAGGTACTGGCATACCCAATGATATACAGGCAAATCCACGCTATACGATGTATAGCACAGACGTACGCTGAATATCTTATCATTATTGAAAGCGCCAGTTTTCTATATGAGATCTTCTGCAAACGTTATGTTATATATTTAGACAAGGAGGGAGCATTCGTCAGCCTCCATCTATGTTCTTTCTCCTTATTTTGACGTAAAGGTATGGATTAATGATGAATAATCAAAGTGCCGGACGAATTTCATTGCTTTCAGTCTTCATCTCTTTGCATATATTCCTTCAATCGTCGGACAAGGCTGTCAAGAAATGCGGTCGGATTACCTTTTTTGTTTTTGAGTGCGATGAAGGAGTGGTAAAAATCTCCGAGATCGACATTGAACACAGTGGAAAATAATGCGGCCAACTCTTTTATTTCCGTCCTGCCATTGTTGATACAACCGACCACATGGAGCGCATAGATCAATTGTACCAATGCGGCAATACTTTCCGTCCATTGGTATTTTGCTCCGAGCAACCGATTGATCTCTTCCTGTGCATTATGGGTGGTGCTGCGACTCTTCAACCGATTGCAGAGGAAGGTGAAGAGTTTCTCGTTGGCAAGCAGACAGGCGATCTTGTAATCGTAGAAAGTAGAGAAGCTGATATCATAATCGAAGAAGAATGATTCGGTATAGATATTCACATCGGATTGTCCACGAAGGAAATAGTAGGTGTCGCAATGCGTCGCACCGGAGCGATAGTACTGGTAGAAAATGGCATCTTTCTCAAATGCTTCTTTTAGCGGTTGAAGCTGGCTGAGATAATAATCCCTACGGATTTCTTCATTGAACGAAGGAGCATTGGTTTCGATCCAGTAGATTTTGTTGAAGTAAATGAGCCAGCTCAACATGGCGGGTTTCTTACACTTGAAAAAATCTATTTCTTCCATTTCATTTTCAAAGGTATAAGTGAAGAGGAATTGTTTAAGCTGAGTGAGCTCTTCTTTAAGGAAGGTAATCATGGTTCGTGAATCATGAATAAGATTGTCCCGGTTCAGGTCAAATTCGGAGATTTGCTTAGTGACGCGCTGCATTGCGGAAGAATAGTAAGCAATTAGTTTATTATCCATCAAAATCGAATTTATGTTAACAAAAAGATTTTTGTTCAGATATTATGAGACTTGTTTTTTCGTTTTTTTGCGAATGCCCAATTATAAATTTAATATTATTTTCCGTAAGAATACACTATGCGTTATACCGTTGCCGGGTGCGATATCGATCGGTTATTAGCTGCATGCAGCTAAATGAGATAAAATGGAAATCATTTTATCCCTATCATGTAGATGGAATTTTAAACGGGATAAATTGTTATAGCTGAATCGATTGGTTATGTAAATATGTTGAGAAACATATATTTATCATGTGTTAAAATGTAAGTAGAAGCTATACATATATCTGATGTTATACCTAATATTATTATTCGGAAAATGATAAAGAGGGGTAACAAAACTAGAATCACTTAATCCTAACAGATATATCTTGTAATGTCCACCCCTCCGCTTTTACAAAGTATAAATAGTTATTGTTTACGAAAATTAAGAAAAGGGAATCTGAGAGTAGCTCATTCTTTTCTAAAGTCTTTGAATAGTAAATTGGATATAAAGTTCATTATTCTTCTTATATTCTCTTTAATGTCCTTGTTATTGGTTTTATTAAAGTTGTGTGTCCAAGAACTGTAGGATTTCATAAGTAGGCCTGCGATAGTTTGCCGAGTATTGTCTATTGATACCCCTTTATTTAATTTAGTAAAATGTACTCCCCAGTACATATAAATATTCTCATCTTTCTGTCCTTTTGTATGAGATAGCGATTTTTGTAATGCGTCAAGAACTGTAGTTTGAAATAAGTTGTCATAAAATGTTTCAGCTACATTTTTAGCAACTTCATTATTTACAGCCCATATTGTACCAACATATCCTCTTATACCTGCGGCTAAGAATGATTCGGATATATATTGCCATGACCAACATGTATTATTAAATATTAATGGAAGAACATGTGCCCCTGCAATCATATTAAACATTCCCAGATAATTAAAATGAGCACATTTAATACCTGCTGATTTTGAAATATTCTTTTTTGCCTTCCCTTTACTCTTTTTTGCCATTATTGCATTTATCATATCAATAAAAACATGATGGGGATAGTTTTGCTCGTAAAGCTCTTTACTTTTCCAAATGAATCCATCGAACGTTCTCCAGATATGTGCGACCAATACTTCTTGTAATTCTTCTCCTTCATGTAAAATTAAGCTGAATACCTCGTCATATTCAACAATATGAGTGTTTCCGTCTCTGTCAATAAATTCTTCTTTATGTTCAGAACCATCAATTTCACCTCCATGACTGCAAATATGTAATATTTCGAAAGGGAATTCTCTCACATAATAAGAAATGTTATAAGATGATGCATCTTCTCCTATTAATTCTTTAGTATAATAATGGTTTTCTTTTAGTTTATCAATAACATGAGTTGTTTCTTCATCTTTTCCAAATTCTAAAGGAGAGAAAACTATAGAAGAGTATATTTGCTCTTCACTTTCAAAATAGATATTATTAAAGATAAAAAAATCCGGTTGATATAAATTATTTATATATGTAATTGGTATTATATTATTTAGAATCAACGAATAAGGTGTTGAAGAGGTGAAGAAGGTTGCATACTCAAATCTAGTAAATTCTATATCTTCTATTGATGGGTATATTTCAGCGCTCAAATCTCTGAAATAACGGTCTTCTTCTGTTTCTTTCCATTTTTCAATTAAATCATGAACCTCTTCTTTTCTAACTTTTGGCTTATTTATGACAGAAATAGAGGCATTTATTGATAGCGCATAGTTTATGGCAATAATCATGGATACCGCAGAAATATTTTCAATTATAACAAGACCTGTCTCTTGATAAATATCCGCGTCAATCTTTTCAGAGTTATTGTCTATTTTAAGCATCTTACCAGCCTTATTAGCTAAGAACAGGCTGTCATATATATCAGCTTCAGTACATGTATAATATTCTTCTTTTCCTACTATTTCTTTTAGTGATATATCAATCCAATCAATAGAAGGTATTTCTATAATATTGTATTTATCCAAAAAGGTTAAGTAACTTTTTTGATCTTCAGTCAACCCACCTAATATTAAATAATCACAGCCTCCCATCCTTGTTAGAGCATTTTTAATCTTAATATCAAATTCAGATGCATTATGTTTTGATATATAGTTTTCATCAAATTCATCCATATCTGTATCATATGATGAAATTGTTACATCAGTATATTCGAATAAGGGTGTATACTTTCCAGTTTCATATACGTATGAGGAGATTATCGCTGCCATTATTGGCATATCTCTATTTATTATGCAAAAATATTTAGTATTAAATATCGGTGTTGGATATGTCATATGCTTAGATATAAATGGTTCTCAATTATAAAAGTAATAGGTGATACACCCTTATCCGGATGTGGAGAAAGTATAATAAACTTTATACTACGGTAAGTAAGGCTGTAACATAGGAGAATCTGCCGCTCTCGGGTACTAATAGTAATATTTTATCTCCTTTTTTCAGTTTTCCGGTAGCTGTCAAAGCATTCAAACCGGCAAAGATGGCTGCTGATCCGATGTTGCCAACTGAAGTGAGGTTGGTGAACCACTTGGCAGAAGGCAAATCCACCTTGCGACGACTAAGTTCTTTGTCCAGTTCGTGATAGAAAAACATGGATGATACGTGAGGTATCACGTAATCTATCGTGGAAGGAGCCAGGCTGTGCTTTGCAAGACACTCTTCGATGTGGTCCGTCCAATATTTGATTATGTACCGTTTTAGTACCCTGATATCTTGTTTGCCAACCATTACAGCACGGTCCATCAGCTCTTGGGGAGAATATTCTTTCCAGCTCTTCAATCGTCCATCCTCCTGGACTTCGGAAGCCATAAACATACAGGTGGGCAATTCGTTGGCGAAAGATTTAAGTTCGATCCATTCGATCCTGAAATTGATATCACCCAATGGCTGGTCCTGGACAAGTACGGCACTGGCTCCGTCGGAGAGCATAAAGCGCATAAAATCCTTCTCGAAGGCCATGTACGGGTCTTCGTTCATGTTATTGACACGCTCGTAGTCGGGATCGTAATTCTTGGACAATAAGGCCGGCGAGGTAAGTTCGGAGGTACTGCATACGGCTTTGCGGGCCTCGCCGGAAGCAATGGCATAGTAGCAGGTCTTGAGCGCCTGAAGTGATGTGAGACAGACCCCGGAAAAAGAATGGATTTCCATTGGTTTGTTTTTTAACTCTCCATGCACCATTGACGCATGGGAGGGTAAAAGCTGATCCGGAGTGCTGGTGGCACAGGTGAGAAGATCTATGTCATCATCCAACGTCCCGTCCTTAAAAAGACCTCGTACGGCACCGGCGGCTATCTGTGAGTTGGAGTGAGTTATTTCCTGCCGGGTATTGAGTCCATAATACCGATTCTTGATACCATTAGAGGCAAGGACAACTCTTTTAACTCTCGACGGCTCACCGCCCACTAATCCCAGAAAATCTTCCATGTGATCATTATCAACCGGCTGGTTGGGAAAGTAGGTCGCGGAGGAAGTAATAAATACGGCGTTTTTCATACTGTTTTACTTTTTGATTTGATTGTATATTGTCAGATATGTAGATAATAACATATCGGTGTTGAGCCCATAAGTGAGGCTATGCTCGAAAGACATTCCCAGGAATACGCAACGGAATTGGGTGGCTACCGCATCAATATCTATATTGCTCTTTATCTCTTTTGATTTAACGGCCCTGGTCAGTATCTTCTTCCAACAATTATATTCATTCATGTTCAAAGCGGTGATCCGCTCCTTGAAACCGGGATAGTAAGTGCTGGCCTGCATAATGAGGAAGAAATAATTCTTGTAAATGTTGACTATAGACAAGGAGAGCATCTTAACCATGGTTGCATTAACTCCCGCCACGTAAGAGAGGATAAAGTCATGCAGACTCATGTCGGGAGATGCCGATATTTTCTTTTCGATGTCCTGCACGTCGAAAATATACTTGTCACACACTTTTATAAACATATTATCTTTACTACCCAAATGGCGGTATAACGTCTTACGGGTAATGCCACTCTCTTTTTCGATCATTGCGATCGTTACTTTCTCGTAGTTGTTACTAAGAAATAATTTGAAAGCGGTTAGCAATAGTTGGTTTTCATAATCCATAGGGTCAAAATATCCTTGTTTTTTTATATTAGGCAAATGTAGCTAAAAAAAGAATAATACCATCATTTTGATGACTGCCCGTGATGGAAATCCAAGTAAACGCCAGAACTAATTTTTTCTCTAAGTCCACTAAAAAAAAGTATGAAAATCATTGATTTTAGCTAATATTTCCTTATTTTGCGTACAACGTACGTTATACTAATACGCTTTATTTGCAAAAACACCAATGATTGTTGTCTTTAAGTGAAATTTATGGTATATTAAATAATTGATATATAATATATTAACCTTCATTTTTTACTGCTTGGATATGCCGGAACGACTGTTTAATAATGTATTATAATATTAAAATAAAGAAAACGTCGTAAACGGTATGTAAGGATTATCAAATCAAAATTCTGTGTATGGTATTGACGGAATTTTAATCATGAGACCTTCTTGGGTCTGTTTTTACCAAACAGAAAAACCGGAAAAAAACATAAAGTGTCATTTTGCTTTAGAACTTGAGATCCTGGACCAATGTTTTGGTACACATTTATAATGCATTGATAACTAATTAAAATGATCTATATATGGCATCAGTAAAAATCAGGTTAAACAAAAATCGATTGTTAAGAGACGGAACCTATCCGTTGGTTATTCAGGTAATCTGCAATCGTCGAAAAAAGCAAATCGCTACGGACTATCATCTCCGTGCTATGGAGTTTGAAACCAAAAAGGAAGAAATGATCTATGTTTCGGGGATCAATACACGTTCAACGGTAAAAGAGGTCAATAAAAAGCTCCAAAAGACCAAAATGGGTATTATTCAGTTGCTAAACAAGCTGAAAATGTATAATTCTAATTATACTATCGAGGACTTTATTGCAGTGTATAAAAAGAGCGCGATGAAAGATGATTTTTCAAGCTATATGCAAGAACAGGTTGAGATTAAAAAATCGATGAAAAAGGATGGCACTGCACGTGCTTACCAAAGTACATTAAACTCACTGGAAAGATTCTTCGCCGGTAAAAGTTTTAAAATTGCCGAGATAAACAGCCTATTGGTTGGGAAATACGAATGTTATCTGATTACAAATGGAATAACACCCAATTCAATCAGTTTTTATATGCGTAATTTCAGAGCAGTGTATAACCGGATGAAACGGGAACGCGGAGAGTCAATCGCAGAGAATCCGTTCGAAGACATACATACCTCTATTGCAAAGACTAATAAACGTGCGCTGAAAAAAGAGGATATCATTAAAATATCCAATCTGGACTTACACCTTAATCCGAGCCGTCAGCGTGCTGCAGATATATTTATGTTCAGCTTTCATACGATGGGAATGGCATTCATTGATGTAATGCGACTGAAGAAGGAAAATTTGAGTAAAGATAACGAGACACTCACTTATTACCGCACAAAGACAAATCAATTAATCAAAGTACCTTTGAATGACCATGCCAAAAAGATCCTGGCTCGTTATGGAAAGGAAGATAGTGATTATCTGTTTTCGTTTATTGATCCAATATATAATGAAGGTAAAACTTTTTATAAGAATTACCGGTCGGAACTAGGGAAAACAAATTATTATCTGAAACTGCTGGGTGAAGAGTTGGAATTGAGCGCTCCGCTGACCAGCTATGTAGCCCGCCATAGTTGGGCTTCGGTAGCAAATAGTACAGGCGCTTCAGTATCCGTTATTAGCACCGGATTAGGACATACTTCTATAAAGACAACGGAGATTTATTTGAAAGAGATTGATTTGAGTCAGATAAAGACTCTGAATGAATGCGTTACACGTATGTAAACAATCATTGGAACAATAAATAAAGGGGATCAGTACATAGTTGGATATTGAAATAGGCAAAAGCGTTTGTTTTTTGTCCAGTGCTACTTATATCTTTTTTTGTTCAGTGAAATCCAATGCTCAATATGCACCTAATTATACAATAACTTGTTGCTACTGATATTTACGGAAAAAGGAAAAATTAACTTGTTTATCTTGTTTATTTGTGAATATTCCCTAATACGCTGAGCGTAAAATCAAGATTTTATTATTTGTTCTACTATGAATAGATACTAAGCAGTGAAATAAACACATATTTCATTGAATTACATTGTTTTGCAATTTTAAATTGTTTCATCTTTTCAGAAGGAAGGAATTACTTGAATATAATTAAAGATATAAATAGGTTACAATATGAAAGTTACAAAAAAAACAGGTGAAACAAAAGATGAAACATTCGATTTACAACATCCCAAAGCAATGAATATATACCAATTAGATAAGGATTTGTAATTCTATTAAAAGACCATCAATAATGGCATAAGACAATTAAAATTAAACATGTATTCAAAAACATCAAACAACTGTTATTCTGATAATTGCATCGGTCTTTATACAAAAAAAATAATGTATTAAAAGAATAGTCTATATTATAAATATGCGTTCCATATTGATCAGAAAATTAAAATAGTTTTCAACCAAAATATAAGTGATGTAAAATTTAGTAAAAAACAGCCTCAAAAAATGGTGAAACATTTCTGTGCTAAATCATGAAACAATTTGATGAAAAACTAATATTTTCAGCATCTGACCAAAAACATATATTAACACTACCAAACTGACAATATGTTCGCACAACAAATTTATAAATATCAATTAAAACACCTCTTATCAAAGACTATCAAGGCCAATAGAAGTTTTACCCCTTTGATTTAACAGTACGATTATAGTATAAATATTTGCTTTTATTTAAATTTTTATATTATCTTTGGCGAGGATAATAAAATTTTCTGTATCTGCCTGAATGACAGTTTAGAGTAGAAAAGAAGAAAGTTATTGGTAACGATTTAGCGACAATGTAACTTCAGTGAAGTTCTGTGCTTTGCATTTCGTCAAACAACTCTTTGTGCAAAGGTAACGCAAAAAATGAATATAGCAAGAGAAGTTCTGCAAAAATCTAAAGATTAAATCATTACTCTTTTTATAGGCATATTAGACCTTGTTTAAATCCGAATACCATTACCCCATAAATAGGGCAACCGTATTCAGGTTATAACATAGCCATAGAACAATCCCCTGCCAGCAGTGAACAATCACTTGCAGGCAGGGGATATTTCTTTTTCCGGCTATGCGAACTTTCTTATAGTACCATTTACTTGATGACCTCTTCAAAAGCCGTGTCCATCGCTTCGTAATGGTCGCCATCGTGCAGGCTTAAAGCAGCGACAAAACTGTTTAAGGTACGAATGGCATCCAAACGATGCTCCGTGCTTTGTTCTTCAAGATTACTCAATACATCTATTGCCGTAGTCAGATGTCCTTTCAATTCTTGTAATGCTGACAAATCCTGAATCGGCAATAAATAGAAAAGTTCATTACTGCCCAAAGATTTCACGATGCCTTGTAGGGCTGTTGCTTGTAGTTTCATATAGGTTATATATTAAAAAAATGACGTAACGCTGCCGATCACGTATCCGAGGCATCGCCAAACGCCTAAAGCAAGATGAACCGGCAGGTTACGTCAAGATATAACCTATCTGGTTCATTTACTCTTGCTTTTTGAAATTGGCGATTTCCGGATAGCAGTAAACGAACTTATTGCCACGATGCTATTTGCATCGCTGAGTGCAAAGATAGAAAAAAGAAAAGAATATATCTTCTCCTGCCATTTATTTCTCAGCGAATGATATATAAATCAATGATTTGAGGAAATACAAGTACCATAGTAGGCAACTACTATGGCATCAATATAATACAATTCCAAATCTGCCTCTTCATTCGTTTACCTCCATTTGACTGATTATACATTCTATCGCATCAATCATTTTCGTTACATGGGCAAAGGTATTTACGGGTTCTTCACGGACAAACAAGGTCGAGCCGCAAGCGGTTCTGATAAAAATCTTCCTGCCGTACTTCGTCCGGAGAGTATTTTTCTCATAAACCTTGTTTGTCCTAAACCCTACACCATTATCGCCCCTGAAACGAAAACGACCGACCCGACAGAAAAACGCATAAAAAAAAAGTCGGATAACCGAGAGGCAGATAAAATAATTGAAACTCAACTCCCTCACCTCTTGAATCCGCATAAACTTAAAAAACAACAGCGATGAAAACAAGGTATAAAATAGCAGTATTGGCACTCGTTGCCGTAGCAGGTTCAGCCATTTTTGGCGGTAGCTTTTGGTGGTGGTTAGTGGGAATAATGGCAGGCAAGTTCATAATCCGTTTGGTCTTTACCATAGCGTTGGCGATAGTCATTTACTGCCTTGTTTATGCCTTAATCATCGGTGGAATATTTTGGTTACTCATCTCTTAAAGCATACAGATATGGAAATATTGCCTATTGCAGTAAAATTCGTCAGTTGGGACGTAAGCCCTCTTGACACATTGAAGAACAGCCGAGCATATATGCTTCGTGAAAAACTTAATGGAAACGGAAAAATGGATAGAACCGAGAAAAATTGGCTTGCAGAAAATATAAAGAACAATTCCTATTTCCGTACCTCCATTCCTCTAATGGGGTATCGCTTTGATTTTGCAGATGTTCTCTGCAAATACCTTGTCAATCAGTACGGGCAATGGAGTGAGTACTATGCCCCCGATAAAACAAGCCTTCGCAATGCGCTTTACGGTACAATTAACAAAATAATAGAAATCAAATAATCACAGCACCATGAAAGAAGATTTAATGTTTTGCCATTTAGGTAACGGAGTAACAGTATGCGACAGACAGCGAAGAAAATACGGGGATTATATGAAAGTGGCGCATATCTCATACAATCGCAAAATACAGTACTATGAACCGTTAAGCGATGCGGCAATGGAACGGATAGAGAACTTTGCCAAGAATGATAACATGACAGTCAGTGTTACCCAGCCTTATCCCGTATTAGAACCAATTATCAACAAATAGTAACCATAGGGCAGGTTACCGCCTGCCCGAAATACATAGCAACATGAAAGTATCAACCCATTTCCAAACAGAAATACAGAGTTATTTAGAACAACGTGCCGAGTATGACGAATTATTCGCCCGTTCATACCGCAACCCACTAAAGAACATAGAAGATTGTATAACCTATATTTTGAACTATGTTCAGAAAAGCGGTTGCAACGGTTTCTCTGATGATGAAATATTCGGGCAAGCCGTACACTATAATCCAAAGTATATTGTTATCCAAAGTGTGTAATTTATCACCATTGATATATAGCTTATTAATCCTATTACTTGTTAAATTGACTTCTGATAATGATAAGCTGGGAAATATAAAAGTTTTGGTTCTTTTGAAGATATTTGATGTATTTTTCATGATTGCGAAACAAAATTTCGTGATCATGTATTATCTTTGATAATATTTTAAAAATCAAATTGTCATGAGAGAATATACAAAGAAACCCGAAAGTCAATCTCGCACACTAGATAGTAACCCCAAAGCATCCAGGCAGGCACCAATTGATGTGATTCTCCAACGATATAAAGAACGTAATATACAGCAATATGTAGAGGACGAAGAACTGATACAAGGAAAGTTCAGTGATATTGTACAACGCGAAGAGTTTGACGAGGATGAATTACTGCAAGGCAAGTTCGATACAGCACAGCGCGAAGAAATAGACGAAGACGAGTTATTGCAGGGAAAGTTTGCTACCTCCACCACCCAGCGGGAAGAAATTCCTTCGGAAGATGAGGAGGCTAATCTGACCGGCCTGCCCGACAACCTCAAAACAGGCATAGAAAACCTCTCCGGCTACAGCATGGACGACGTCCGCGTACACTACAATTCCGACAAGCCCGCCCAACTCCAGGCCTTAGCCTACACCCAGGGCACCGATATCCACGTAGCCCCCGGACAGGAAAAACACCTCCCTCACGAAGCCTGGCACGTCGTCCAACAAAAACAAGGCCGCGTCCAACCCACCATGCAACTACAAGGAGTAAATATAAATGATAATGAGGGATTGGAAAGGGAAGCCGATGTTATGGGGGGAAAAGTCATAAAAACAGTTTCTCAAATATGCTTATTAAAAGCATTTCAGACTAAGAACAATAAATCAAATAACACTTCTTATTTTCCTATGCAATTTAGATTAGGGTTCTTAAAATTTGGAACTTTTATAGCTACCCATTCATTCCATCCCCAAGCAGCAACTTGGGCTGCTCGTCTCGCAAATAACTGGAGTGAAGCTTCTCAAATTTATGAAGTAGCAAAAGCAATTCCCAATCAAGCAACACTTATCAATATTCTTGCCTGGAGTAATAATGACCCTGGGTTGATATTATCTATAATTCAACGTGTTGGTGGTGTTTGGACTCCTGCATTAACAGCCATTACCAATCAAATTACAGCAGCACATGCAGCTCAACTTCCAAATTTAATAACATTAGCAGGTGGAGCTATGAATCTTATGCTATTGAACAACCTTATTAATCACATAACACCACCTAACACTTTTATGCTTCACGGTCTTATCCCATTAATTGGAGGCGCTGCAAATCTTGGAGCTTTGGATGCTTTGATCAATAATATTACAGTGGCGAATGTAATGCTTCTGTTCCAGTTAGTTCCTATAGCCGGAGGTGCAGCAGGAGTAGGTCAGCTAAATAATTTAATAATAGCATTTGGTCCAGCTCAAGTTAATCTTTTACTTGGAATGATTCCAAATGCTGGGGGTATACCGGCTATACCATTCATCACACAGGCAATTAATCATGCACATCCGGGACAAGGTAATCTTGCAGAACCTCTAACTAGAGTTGTAGCAGGAAATCTGATCCGTTTTCAGCTATTAGTTAATCATTTACCGGATTTTACTCAATTAGCACCTCCTGGTGGAATTCCGGCAAATGTAGCAAATGAAGTGCAAAATTATAATAACAGAAATAATACAATTCCTATCGGTAATGGCGGGATAGCACCAATTGGCAATAATTTACCATTTAATATGCGTATTGGTCAAGTCAACTTTAATCATTTTCTGGAAAGACATACCATGCGATATTTTAATTTTAATGGAATTATTGCCGTAAATGATTTATGGCCATTTGTAGGAGCAGCAACAGACAATCAAGTAGGAAATGTTTTAGCAGCAACATTACAAGTGGTATATAATAATCCTGCCCAATGGTGGATTCAACCAAACATCGCACAACAGATTAATGCTGGAGGTTTTCAGAGTACAATCGGTACAATTGCTGGTGGGCCAAATATGCAAAACCCTATTACCTTACTAGGAAATATACCAAGCGTTATTTTAGGACAATTTTTTCCAATGCCAGCAGGAGGTGGCGGTGTAATTGGAATGAATAATCAAGATATGAATGCTATCCTTCAATTGTTATAATTTATCACCAAATACTGCAAACTAAAAAACTAAAAAAAATGAATATTACGTTTCAAGTAAAATTAGAGCAAGAGAATTATCTGAATGAATTCGATTTAATGAGTCTTACCAATAAACAAACTTCCATTCTTCAATCAAAACAAAGCTTTTATGGTCGATTAATAATTAGCCATGAAGAAGAACCAACTATTACTATTGAGGATACATTGGAAGCATGGATACAAAATCTTTGTTTTGCTTCTATTCCAATAATGCTTTCTGAACAAACATTTAAAATATTATATTTTAGTCGACCGGGTTATATTTTACTCAAATCTAAAGAGTTAATAATTAATATTTCTGGAGATTTAATACCAACAATGGAATTTCCCATAAAGTTGTTTATACCACCACTCTTTCACTGTGGTAACAGGTTTCTAAAATGGAGCCGTAAAATAAAAAAGAATGATACTTCATATCAAGCAAATCTTGATTATATAGAAAAATATCGCCAACCAGCAATTGATGCATTACGATCTTCTGAATTACTTTCTTTTTGAAAAATTGTCTAAAAATATGATACTAATCCCAAGAGAAAAAGAAATACAACAACTAATGCAGGAATATAATACCATGCAAAACAATAGTAGTTTGCAGATACGATTTGTATGCAGAGAAGCGGGGAAAAAGGCGGAGTAGACACTTTTTGTGTCAAGTTATTGTAGTATCCGGTCGGAGTATAATATTTCTTAATTGAGTGATTTTTCAAACAAGTAAAGCCAAAAATAAATGAAATGCAAGAATTGATACAATATTTTCATCAGATGCTTTATGCTGCCTTTTCCCACTATTTCAAACAAATAGTAGGGAGAGGACGGAAGCGGGAAGGAAAAAGTGGAAGTTATTCACGGGGAGAAAAATGCTCTTCCCTCGTTTCCGCCGCAGACCTCATGCTTCCGGCTTCTCCATTTGATGCCTGAAAATCAAACCGCCACTCCCGAAGAAGAAATCGTATTACTACTTGCATTAATGCCGCATATAAGCTCCGAAACGCTTGATCTTTTCTTTTACAGGAACAAAGATTACGACCGACCTTACACTGAGTTTGGAGGATGGAGCGGCATTTCGCACGGCGGATTTCTCCCCACCGGACAAACAACCGTATTTTTACTAACGCAACTAAGAATGAGAAGTGAGGAACGAGCAACGCCCCCTCCATTTCTCATTCCTCACTTCTCATTTCTCATTTATTCCGCAAAGACCATTGGTTCCACCAGAACAACATCCTCCATCTCGAAGGACAAGGTGACGGGGAGCCGTTCCTGAGCGGGCATTGGTAGTTTCGGAAGAGTTCCTGGCTAAAATGTACGGACAAAAATACGAACCGGAATATAATGCTGGCTTTCCGGCAAAACGCATTACGACACCATTGGAATGGGAAGGTCTGGTATTGCCTTACAACCTGCGTGAAGAATTAGACGATATCATCTGCTGGATAAAAAACCAGCAGGAGATACGTGAAAAATGGCAATTGGACAGGATTGTAAGACAGGGCTACCAGTGCTTGTTTTATGGTCTCCCCCGGGAACGGGAAAAACGCTCACAGCCACTTTGCTGGGAAAACAGAATGATATGGACGTATACCGCATAGACCTCTCCATGATTGTTTACAAATACATTGGCGAGACGGAAAAGAACCTCGCCAAGATATTTGACCAAGCAGAGCATCAAAACTGGATATTGTTTTTTGATGAAGCAGACGCGCTTTTTAGAAAACGTACCGATACAAACTGTCATGATAGTCAGTGGGTTGATCGCCTGTTGTTGTAAATAGAGGACTTCCCGGAAATAGTAATACTGCCAGAGAATATAGATGAAGCCTTTTTCTGGCTATTTGAGTCCATAATAATTTTTCCTATGTCTGACAAGAATCTGTGATATCGATTTTGGGAACAAATGATGCCAGCAGAATGGCTTATATAATTCGAACATTTCATATTAAAATCATTTATTGAAATTTTTGAGCCAAGTTTTGAGATTAGAATCTCTTTCCCAACGAGTATTTTCAGGATTAATAGGAATCACATCCACATAAGCCTTTTCAAGAGCTTCTCTTTTTTGCTTAGAATCTGCTCGTGCATATATTTCGGTGGTTTGAATGGAAACATGCCCCATCAAATCACGAATATAGACTAAATTTACCCCTGCTTGCAATAAATGCATCGCTTTGGAATGCCTGAAAGTATGTGGTGATATTTTCTCTGGAATTAATTCAGGCCTCAATACTCTGGCAATACTTGCATACTGGCGAATTATATAAGTCAATCCTGAATTTGTTAATTTCCCTCCACGATTGTTAGAGAATAATGGTCTCCTATTATTGGCAACATCATCCAATCTCCTTTCTTGCATATAAGCTACCAGAAGTTTTATTTGATTCTCTTGTAGCGGAACAACCCTTTTTTTCTGTCCTTTCCCGAAAAGAATCACATGATATGGTTTATTCAGAAACAAATCGAACGGTGTTAGATTTATCAATTCTTGCGCCCTTGCTCCACTGTCATAGAGTAACGACAACATAGCAAGGTTACGATGTCCTTCTTTGGTTGAAATGGGAATTTGTTCCAATAAGAATTTTATTCCATCAATACTTAAATGAGAAAAACTATTTCTTTCCTGACGCTTTGCCCGAATTGACAGAATCTCTTGCCATGCAGCAATTCTTACAGTATCTTCATATTGTAAATATCGGGAAAAGGAGTGTATAGCAGCAAGACGACTATTTCTGGTAGCATTCGAGTTTTGTTTCTCTGTTTGTAGCCAGTCCAGAAAATCTAGAATAGCAGTTCTATTGAAATGATTTAAGGTCAGCCTGTCTGCCTCAATATTTTTCACTTCCTCCATAAAAGTCAACAGTAAGGAGAATGTGTTGCTATATGATCTGATTGTATTATGACTAACTCCACGTTCTATAAGAAGATAGATGGAGAAAAATTTCGTCAACAGTTTTGCGTAATCTGTAATTTTGTTCATGATATTTTTATTAAAGTGAAGATATAGGAAAAACAAATGCAGCAATGTCCTCTTGTGCCATTACTAAGTCCGGATATATTTCTTGCGTCACTCTCACATACCACTCTGTATCATAAACATTTTTATGTCCCAAGAAAACAGAAAGAATTGGCAATGCACAATAGATATCCATGCCATTACTAACCATTTGGTGTAAAGAATGTACGGCGAACGTATGCCTCAAATCATGAACTCTGGGACCTTTATTTTTTCCCATATATAGTATTTTGCAAACTCTAAGAATTTCTTGAAACCTTGCTAAAACCCCTGCACTGGTAATAAATCCACCCATACAGTTTACAAAAAAGAGTTTATCTGCTTTCTTGATGTCTGCAATAGGCATCTTGTTTCTGTAGGATATGTAATCTTCCAACACAATTTTCAATGAAGAATTAATAGGCACAATGCGATGCATCTTATTTTTAGTTTTTTTGAGGGTTACAATATTCTTTTCCAAATCTACATCTTCATTTTTTATAGCTAAAGCTTCCCCAATACGGACTCCTGTGGAATATAAGAATCTGAACAAGGTGGGAGCAGCTATCAAAAATGAAGTCATATGTCTTATTTTAAGTTCTGTTTCGTCGATTGCAGCAAATATTTTTGATATTTCATCATGTGAGAAAACATATGGTGTATAATCTGTCGGTGGCCGCTTTGGCAATTGGGGAATATAACATCCTATTCCCAAATGGCATAAATAGCGACAAAACTGGGTCAAACAGGAATGTTTGGCATACAGGGTACGTCTATGGTCATTAACCCTTGTGGCAGACCAGGCAGCAATTACACTCTCTGTTATATGCAAATCTTGAACATTATTTTCAATGAAGAAACGATCAAATTCTTCAAAAAAATAATTGTAGTTATGCAGATTAACACCCTGTGTGGCTTTCATTTTTAGAAAGTCGGTCATATATGCAGCGAAAACGCTGTAGTATTCATACTTTTTACTCATAAAATATTCCTCCTTTCTGATTATAAAATGTTTCAGGCACAGGCGGGACAGATAGTGAGCATTGAATAAGTTTGTCGATGTCAATTCTAAGGTAGTTCATTGTTGCTTGTGATGATGTGTGTCCCAACACTTCCGAAATAACAGGTAGAGGTGTGTCGTTTTGTAACAATTGACCTGCAAGCGAATGGCGCATAGCATGCATGCCAAATTTTCGCTTTGAAATATCTATTCCTGTATCCTTGATAATTCTCTGGATGGTTGATGTTACAGTCTGTCTGGAAAGCTTCTCGTAAGGTGGTGTTATAGACAAAAACACTTCTTTGTGCTTTGATGTGGCTCGTTCATATTGCAGATAATCAATAATAGCTTCTCCTATATCAGCCAAGAGAGGGAGTTCTATGTATTTCTTTGTTTTGATTTGTTCTAAATTTATAGTATTCGAATCCCAGTCTATATTTTCAAATTTAAGATTGACGATATCGGATACACGGAGTCCTAACCGCGAAGCCAATAAAAACATGGCATAATTTCTTTTTCCTCCGTTTCTTCCTCTATCTATATGTTTTTCTATTATTTTTACTTCTTCAGCACTGTAAACTGATGGTAGTTTATCCGTGCTTCGAGACGGAGACCTTCCAATTACATATTCCAAATCATGTTTTGTGTGCCCTTTTTGATACAGATGTCTGCAAAATAAACGTATTACGTACATCCTTTGTGCCGTGAGATTTTGAATAGAAGATATGAATGCCAAGACATCATCTTCGCGTATATCGTCTACACGATAAATGCCCTTCATTTGCAATGACTTGATAAATTGACTGAGAACACGCCGATTTATTATTATTGTCTGTTCTGCAATTCTAAATTCTTTCTTTGCCGTGAGAAATTCTTCGGCAAGTTGTCCGATCTCTCCTGGTAACTCATGACGAATCTTTGGTGCTGTCTTCTTGGGAACTTCGCCTGTCTGCAAAAAAGAAGATAGAATACCAATACTTCTTCTCATTTTCTCATACCGGTATGATGTCGGATCTGGGAGACTTTTGATATAATTATCTCCTACTTCAGTATCATACAATTGGAGTAAATGCTCTTTCATGTAATTTTCGACACCTTTTTTCCACCAGCCTTTATAATCGGCGATGCGGTTTTCACTGAAGCCATTCTTTTGTAGATAGGCTACACACTCTTCAATAAGTGCTCTTAATTCTCTTTTTTGTTCCATATCACTTCGTTTTTTTAATGAATATCATACGAAGGTACACATAGAACAAGTAAATATTATCCCGATATTATTATCACAAGTAAGATTGATTAACAGTAGATTATAATATAAAACATCTACTGACTTTGGATAATGATTTACTTTGGATAATAATGCACTGCCATGTTGTATATCTCATCGTCCGCAAAACCATTGCAACCGCTTTTGCTGACGGTGTTCAGTACATACGTGATGCAATCGTCTATATTTTTGTTCGGTTTCAGATAGGCGGCTGCAAACAGGCTGTCGTTTTTGGCTCGTGCCACCAAATAATCTTGAATGACTTGTTTAAACGCTGGACTTGGTTTCATATTACTTATTGTTTTTAATTTGTTAATATCGCTTGTCGCTCTTCCCCGAACCATTAAAATTTCCCTTAACTGACTGGGAAGAACATCGGCAATAAGAAGGTCTGTAGGGGATACAGGTCAAGAATTATTTTTAAATACTAGCACCCGAAGGGAGGTCTGGAGATTTTAAAATAATTATTGAACAGTAACCGATACAGATATACCTTCGACGATGTTTTACCAGGCAGTAAAGAATTTTTTCCAATCAATTAAATAAATCTGGTTGATGAATAATGGGTGGAAATGTATAGCAAACGACTGCAAAAAGTATCAAATGATTCAGGTGAAACATATTTGTGCTTTCTTGTCGGCTATCTTTGAAAAGCAATATAAATAAAGAGATGGCAGTTATGGAAAATGATATAAAAATACAGTCCGGAAAAGACTTTTTGCGGTGTTATCCATCGTCGTTTATTCTCTTGATAAACGATAATATCGACCAGGCAAAGAAGCAATTACTCAATATGGGATTAGTACCTGCCGGTAAAGAGGGGGTGGAATGGATGACGGAAGAAAACATGAAGCTCCCGCATGTGGTGATTCATAATAATTATATCTATAAACGGGAAGTCCTGCTGGACCATCTCCAACTCAAAAAATGGGAGCTTGAACCCGGCAAGCTTTTACCTATAGCGCATTATTCCGATCTTCTGGAAAAATATAAGGAGGAAGTTCACAGAGACGAACAAAAGAAGAAATATTTTGGTGATTTATGTGATTTTGAACGTACTCCACAAAAATGCTGGCATGCTGTTCTAAAAGACGGAGAAAACCTGGCATTGATTCCTGACTATGTAAAGACACCGGAGATGTGTCGCTTAGCCATACAGACGGAGAGGAAATGGCAAAACGGACTTTCAACCCTGATAAAGGAGATTCCTTTTGCAGAGGTTTGTCTTGAAGAACTTAAAAAAATGCCATTGGATAAACCGATCGAAATATTGGATAAAGCCGGATATATTCGTCCGGAAGTGATGAATGATGAAATCGTAGACTATCTGGTATCAAAAGTAGTGGGGCAAAGTCTGAATGTTATACCGGTACATCTTCAGACAAAGGAACGTATAGAAAAGGCGGTAGAAGTTTCCGGTTCCTTTTCTTTATTAAGAAATGTAAGAAAGGATATGCTGACACCGGAACTTTATCTTAAAGCGGCAAAGCATAGCTGGAAATCTTTTTGTTATATCCCTCCGAAGAACTGTACTCCGGAGATTTGCCTGGAAGTTGCCATACGCTTCAAAGATGCGTTTGAGCCTGCCAGAGTACCGATGGCTGTACGTAGCGGAAGTAATATTTACTCACTCTTCAGAACACTGGAAAATGCAACAAAATCCAGTGATTATACAGTTGAGCAAATGAAAGATCTGTATAATGGCAAACCGCTGATCGTAAAAAATGTACATACAGACTATCAGGTACACGATAACTGTGTGATTACTTTCGACAAAAAACATAAGCAATTGTTATGTCGTCCTGTGCAGAAACAAACAAAGGAACAAGTAGAGAAACCTATGAGGAAATTACAGAAAACAAACATGACTCCCCAAAAAAGAAAGATATAATTATGCTGGAATAAAGCTTATTCTTCCTGTATCGTTTTTACCAGGAAAACTCCAATGACTGATCTTGCTCCCAAATCCATAAGTTTTCTTTTGATCTGAATAAAGCCGGTACCGGAATTCAGTACGTCGTCGATGAGTATGACCTGCTTGTCACAGAATAGTGATGGATTGAATTTTAGATTGAAAATTTTGTCAACATTGCGGGCTCCTTTCAGTTCTTGCCGGTCGGATTCAATCTGGATGGCGTTGTAGCCATTTTTGATGCCCGTCCTTTCGGACAGCAGATGACAGAAGTAAGAGAACCGTTGCATGTGCTTTTCACGGGTGGATGCAGGGATCGGGATTAAAATAGAGTTATCCTTCTTGCCGGTGATGGCGTAAATGCGGCTCATAGCCAATGAAAAGAGTTTGGCGGTGAGGGGAACTACGTGGCCTTCTTTCATGCGAAAAAGCAAATTGGTCGTTTTCTTTAGATCCGTACTTGCTTTGAGGTTACGTGAAACAGGTACATAATCATAAAGATAGAAACAAAGGCTGTCGTCCAACTTCAGAAAACCCTTGAAATAGTTCTCCATAGGAAAGAACACTCGATGAAAGTCACTGCGAAAGGCGAAATCTAAAATATCATTCCACATCCTTACTTTATCCTTGTCCTCAAATGTATGCAGATAACCGACATAGGTGGTATTTTCATGTAAGCCCTGGCCAATGATCAACTCACTGTTAAATGGATAACTGTAAGTAATTAACCAACCGTTATCATCAGTATAGTGCTGTTGAAGATCACTCTCCTTAGAACATAGGAAATAAAATTGTCCGCGTTCATCGAACTGTACGACTGCATCGCCGTTAATTTGCATTTTATCAGAGAAATCTTTTATCAAGTTCAATTGGTCAGTCGAAATTGAGCACTGGAAAACGAATTTATTCATATTTGATAAATCTAAGGTTGCTATTTTGGGGGGCAAAGATATGATAAATTCTGCATACGGGAAATGTGTGTTCAGGTTTTCATGTTTCTGGGTTTTTGTTCTTTCCGGTGGAAAAGATAGTATTTACGTCCTGATTTGAATGTGAAAAGGGTGCGTATACTGCTTTTTAAAAGAATGTGATGATATGTTGTGTCGTTGTTAATAGCCTCTGTCAATGGACTCTTTCTCTGCGACAAAATTTCTAAATGGATCTATTGGGGTGATATTATTATCCTCGGACATTATTATTAGTCTTTTTTACTAAAAATGGAAAAGTCGTTTTTGGGGTGATATGTATATGCTATTCTATCTTTTGAAATGAAGTAATTTAATATATGCATACATTTCTCTGCTCCGAAAATATATTGTAATTTTGCATATATAAAGTAGTTAGACAGCATGAATATACCTAGTATTTTTAAGAATAAGACAAATAGAATTACACAGCAAGATTCTACTGACATTAATGTCCAGCAACAGACAATGATGCCCACGATTATAGATGAGAAAGAGCCGCAATTTCTTCCCGTTAAGGAAATAGGGGATAAACTTAAATCAGATAGTAATTTACGTAATATAGCTTTGACCGGGCCTTATGGCTCTGGAAAAAGTTCAGTGCTATTTACTTTACAGAAACATTATCCGAATCCTCATTATTTGCAGATATCTTTGGCAACATTGGAGTCATATGATATTCCTGATGGGGATAAGAAGCAGAAAGAAGAAGTCGAGAAGCTAAACCGCTTGATCGAGTACAGCATACTTCAACAACTGATATATCGTGAGAAGTATGAGAACCTACCAAACTCCCGATTCAGAAGAATTTTTCACTTTGAAAAAGGGAAGTTATGCAAATGGACTTTGGGCATTGTCGGATTCTTTATTGCTTACCTTATTGCGTTTGAACCTACGTGGTTACGGGTAGATGCGATGTATAAGGTTTTTGATTGGGGTGTGACTATCAATACAATATTTGATATAATTAGTATCTTATATATGCTTGCCTGTTTGTTTATCTGCGTACGGAAGGCGCTTCTGACCTATTGCGGCTATAAACTTAGCAAACTCAATCTGAAAGATGGAGAAGTTGAGTTACAAAAAGAAACATCCATATTCAACAAACATCTGGACGAAATCATTTATTTTTTTCAGGTCACGAATTACGATGTATTAATTATTGAGGATCTCGATCGTTTTAATACGTCAGACATATATCTTAAACTTAGAGAGTTGAATCAACTGATTAATGACTCCAAAGAAATCGGACGACATATCACTTTTATTTATGCAGTTAAAGATGATGTATTCAAGGATTCACAAAGAGCTAAATTTTTTGATTATATATCTACTGTTATTCCTGTGATAAATCCCTCAAATTCAAAAGATAAGCTCAAAGAGGAACTCCGCATACGAGGATATGAAGATATACCGGATGATGATTTGGAAGAGATTGCTTTTTTTATTAACGATATGCGTCTGTTACGCAATATTGCTAATGAATACCAGCAATATCGTAAACGACTTTGTGTTGCCGGAAAAATATCGTTGAATCCGACAAAACTTTTAGCAATGATTGTTTATAAGAACTATTTCCCAAGAGACTTTGCGTTGTTACATAATCGTGAAGAAAAAGTATATCAATGTATTTCATCAAAAAGTAAATTTGTAGCATATGCCCAACGGACACTTGATAATCAGAAAAAAGCCTTGGAAGAAAAAATTAAGCTACATACTGAAAATGCCCATCTTTCTAAAAGAGACTTAAGAAGTATAATAGCATATCAGATTATAAAGGAAATGTATCGATATCCTAAATCAATAATGATAAACGATAACCAGGCTGATATTCAGGTGATTATAGATAATGAGACAATCTTTGAAAATATATTATCGTTGAAAGAAATTGAGTATGTATATGAAGATTATAATCACCTAAATGGTAGACGCGTTTTAAATATACCGGAATCTATCTGTAAGTCTTACTGGGAACGGAAAAAGGCTATTGAAGATTTTCCTAAAGAAATTATAAAAGAACGGAAAGATATAATATATAAGGAAAGACGTATCAAATCGTTAAAGTTATCACAGTTACTTTCTGCATTTGATTTTACTCAGTGTGAAGATTTTACTCGAATCCAATTAGAGCCGTTGATGAATGTCTTTATACGTCGGGGGTATATTGATGAGGAATACTATGATTATATCTCTTATTTCTATCCGGATATGGTGTCACAGAATGACAGGGATTTGCTGCTGGCCATGAAACAGACGATAAAAGGAGATTATCAAGCCCATATTGATAAAGTCGAAAACTTTGCCAAGAAGGTTCCATTGTATGTATTCAATCATGATTGCGTTCTGAATAATGATTTGGCTGATTTTCTAATATCTTCTTGTCAGAAACCTGCTTTCCAGGAGAAATACGAGTTGTTTGTGAAACGGATTGAACGAGCAGATGTTCCTTTAGATTTTATGATTCAGTACTATCAGAACAGTAAATATGCCAGAAGTCTATTCAAGTGTTTTATAGAATGGAGCATAAAAGATAGTTGGACGACAATCATCGAATACGGTGATACTGTAGGACGTACAGTCCTTATAGAAGGTTGGCTTAGATTCTGTGATGCCGCTAATTTACTTGATGAACAAAAAGAATGGCTAAATGACAATTATTCTTTCTTGACGGATCATATAGAGGTAATCGGACTGGAGCAGATAAAACGACTCTCAAAGGAACAAAGATATGTTATCCTAAATACGGATTCCCGTGAGCTATTGGATTTTATAATTGCCAATAATTTCTATTTACCGAATAAGGAGAATCTGTGCATTATAACAAACTATTTGAATAAAAGTGATGATGTCAATGCCGGTAATCTTAATTTGTCACGCATAAAAGGAACGGGAAACAATGCTTTCATCTTGTATATAGAGAATAACATTGATTACTGCCTGGAGCAGTTCTCCGACACAGTTAATGATGAAGAGGAGGACTCTCTCTCGTTCATTTTGAATAATGAAAATATAGATGAAGAGGATAAGATCAATTATCTGACAAATCAACGTAATCGAATAGAAAATATAGAGGACATAACAGAAAGTTTTAGAGATATGGCTGTTAAGCTTTTCCTGGTAAAGCCAACCTGGGAGAATGTTGCGTCATATTTCTGTTCCTCTGGAAAATCTGTTCCAGAGAATCTGATATCATACATTGAACATTATGGAGATGATTTAGGATATTTAGAATGTGTTGATTCGATAGAGGTCAAATATCTGTTGTTTAATTTACTCTTGGTTTCAAATAAATTGAATATAGATACATTCAAGAAGTTATTTAATTCGTTTGATAATACAATTGACGATGGTGATTCTCTCTCTAATCTTGAATCTGAACGAGTTGATTTTCTAATTGATAAAAATAGAATTGAATATACGTATGAAAATACACTTGCATTATTTTCACATAAGGCACCAATAATGGCAAAATACCTGATTAGCCATAAGAATGATTTTTTACAGGAAGTAGAAACTTTCAAATATACGGCAAATCTTGCGATATGCCTTTTGAAATCGAGTGCTTTTGCGATTCATGAGAAGTCTCAAATTGTATCAGCGTTGAATCTTGATACAATAAAGGATAATAGCGATTTGGCAACAGAGATTTGTTCTCTTCTGACAAAGGTACGGATAGATTTGAATGAGAATATTCTTAAAACGATTTTGCGGATATCTCATAACATCAACGACCGGGTTGCTGTCGTTACTTACGTCATAGAGAACTGTAGTGATGATATGGACCTTATTGAAAGTTTATTATGTCAATTACCTTCTCCTTATGCGGATATTGCGAAACATGATCAAAAACATCCTATTCTTGAAAATACCAGTTACAACTCGAAACTGCTTGAGGTACTTAAAAATGTTAGCTATATTTCAACCGTAAGTGAAACTGATAAAGGGTTAAAAGTTAACAAGAGAATGTTATGATAATTGTGTTTTTTAGGAAAAAATGGGAGAAGAATATTTAGGTTTCATTTTTCTGATTTTATCACTGATTGCTGGGAAAGGTAATATTTACTTGCCAATTTGAATGTGATGTTTGTACATATTTTGCTTTTTAAAGCAATGATATGGAGGACTTGATTGATATATTGTATCGTAGGTATTTTGTTGAAAAGTAACTGACTGTTACTGATCTTTGATAACTTATTAGATATTTTTCTCGACAAGTCGGGTAGGGGAATCTGTTTGTCTTTCAGAAACAGCCATAAAGAACCGTCCGACATTGTTCGTAGTTGGCGACATGTCAGTTGCCTGATTGAAGCATAATTCAAACCCGTATAGCAATAGAAGATTTAAAACTTATCCGTTGAAATACAGATAATTAAAGAAAGGAAAGAGTACAACGGGTAACGACATAGAAACGAGCGAAATTCTTTCGCCTGCTTTGGCTTACATCATTATCAAATAACTCTGTGACAAAGATAAACATTAATTTTTTAGCTTATACAATTTTCACATATTTATCTTGTCAGACTCTCAAATTTCATAATACCTAATCCAATAATCCAAGTTTTCTTGCATATTCAATGGCTTCAATTATGTTGTCAGCATTCATTTTTTGCATTATATTTTGACGGTGTTTATTTACCGTATGAATACTTACAGACAACCGATTTGAAATTTCCTTGCTAAGCATACCTGATTTTATTAAAAGTAATATTTCTTTTTCTCTTGGGGTAAATTCAATCAGTTCTTTTTCCTCAAATTTATTTAAAGGCAGGGTTTCGCCAGTGATAAAATTCACTACTTGAATCTTGATGTTATCTAACGGTACTGTATTAGGGGATAGATCAGCAATACCCATTATAAGCCAAGGATTACCATTTTCATCTAACTCTAATACTTGATGTTGGCTGACGATACGAACATATTTATTGTATGAATTTAGAACTCTAAACTCATAAACAAGCTTATATTCTAAAATCTTATTTGCTTGAGTTGTTTGCAAATACTCAAATAATCTCTCCTGTGTATTGCTTAATGCAATTAAATCTTCTGGATGTATGCGGGATTCGAAGTAGATTTCTTCATTATTCTGAAATTCTAATGCACCTGGGTTATATCCAAAAAAACGAATATAACTATCTGACAAATAAAGGTACTTTACATGTTGTTCTACAACAAACACATAACTATTATTTACTTTAGCAAGCAGCTCAATATGCCTTTTATGAGCTTCCCATATCTTTTGTTTTTTTTCTGCATTCATGGTTGCATATTTTAATATAGCTAAAATTAGTAATTGCCTGACTTAACAGATGATACTAACTTTGTACAAAAATAAACAGAATATTTTTTAATCCTCAAAAATAAGAAAATGAAAAAGATTGGGAAAACAATAGCAAGTGTTTTTAAAAATACACTTTTAAGTGGTCGCTCTGTAGTAACCATAATAACACAAAGTTCAGGAAATCTACCTCCTTTACTTGATAAAGCAGGTGAAAATATTATTAATTCTATCTCTGAAAAAGGAAAAGTGGATATTAATGGAGTTTCGCAGGGCTTTTTCATTCGTGGTGAAAATTTAGAAAATCTAATAATATTGTATTTACATGGAGGTGTTCCTGAATTACCTTTTATTCTTCCACGTGAGAGTGAGGAAAGATTAGAAAAGTATTTTACTATATGTTATTGGGAACAGCGATATGTAGGGATGTCATACAACAAATCAATCAATTTGGATAATTTAACTATCGAACAGATGGTTGATGATGTTTGTAAAATGACAAAATACCTTCAACTACGTTTTGGAAAAAACAAAATATATTTGGTGGCTCACTCATGGGGAACTTACCTCGGAATTAAGACTATAGAAAAGTATCCGGATGAATATACTGCATACATAGCCATAAGTCAAATAACAAATCAATTAGAGTCGGAACGTTTGGCTTATGACTATTTACTTCAACATGCATCTGCTATTGGAGATACTAAATCTGAAAAAGAACTGAGAAAGTTTGACCGTAATACGGAGGACTTCCCAAACTATGATTATCTGGTTTCTATAAGGTCTGAGCTTTTAGAAAAATACGGGGTTGGGACATTGCGAGGAAAATCTTCAATGTCAAAGTTAGTAAGTGATGTTTTCAAGTTTAAAGGATATACTATTTTAGAAAAAATCAATTTTGGATGCGGTTCTAAATTTCACACAAAACATCTCTTTCCTTATCTGTTCGCTGATAATCTTTTTAAATCATCATTATCATTTAACCTGCCTGTCTATTTTCTACATGGCAAGTATGACCAAACGGTATCACATGCGTTAGCCCAAGAGTATTTCGAAATTGTCAATGCTCCACACAAAGAATTTATTTCATTTGAGAACTCGGCACACTCTCCCAATATAGATGAAATAGTAAAATTTTCACTCACAATGCTAAAAATATTAGAACAGACCAAATAATGAAATGCTTTTCATTCATAGGTACGCTATAATAAAAACATATCATATTTACCTTTAAAATTTTATGCTTACGGATAATTTGCTCAAACAGAGATTTTTCCGATTATTATTGGAATGCTCGCAGCGTAAAGTTTCTGTATCAGAATTGGCAGAAGCTATGGAAGAATTAGCTAATCATTTAGCTAATTTTAGTATGAACGAACAGAATTATAGCGTGTTACTACGCTATTTCTCCTTTGGACTTAACAGGCTCAAATCGCATCGTGTGCAATTTGGGCAGGGGGAAAAATGCCTTGTTATTGCTTATTGACGAAGCAATAGAACTTGTAAATACAGAAATTCGCATACTTAATATGCGAATCAAATATCCGGTTCAGTTCCAAAACCGGAAGACTAAATTTCCACTCTCACCGCTTTATCTCACAGACGAAACCTACCTTATTGAAATTATGGAGATGGTGAGCGGACTGTTCTTATCTAAACGAGTAGTTACCCACAACGGAACAGAATCACCACTTACAGAAATCGGTCGAGCGTTTGAGTACCTCTTTAATATCAAACTGGGTGACATTCACAAGAAGCATGAGAGTGTTATTAAGCGTAAGCCATCCAAAGTAACCGGGTTTTTAGATATACTTCGCAAAGCCATTGCCGAAGAAAGTAAGAATAAAGGATATATGTAAATCAACAACTTACCAACTATTTATAGGGGAGTACCAGTGGTATTCCCCTAACTTATTTGCACCCATTTGCCGACCTTTGCTTCATCAATCGATTGAAAACAATAATGTTGAACTAAAAAATGAAGCAAAATGTATATAGACAATGAAAACTTCGACAAGTGGATGGAACGACTATCAAAGAAACTCTCCGAAATCGGGCAAGACCTGAAATCACTAATCAATACTGACAAGGTATTAGACCCCAACGACAAGATATTGGATAATCAGGATTTAGCTTTCCTGCTGAAAGTATCTTTCCGAACCCTTCAACGGTATCGGGCAAGTGGCAAACTTCCTTATTTTACGATAAGCCATAAGACCTATTATCGCGCTGCTGACATTCATGCATTTGTACAGGAAAATGCCGATTGTAAGACCTACGAGCGATTCAAAAAGGAGAACCAACTCGATAAGCAAACCGAAGCAAAACAAGGTGGCTAATATCACCGCCTGAAGAAAAGCCACCGCTCCCCATTTAGCAGAAATTGCCTCGCCCTGTGGCTCTGCTCACTTCGCTAAATGAAGCAAGAGGGAACTGGACAAGTCCTGTTCTTCCCTCTTGCCCTGCGGGGTAAAGCCTTCGGCTTTAAGAGGTTACATTCGTAACCGTTTATAACAGTGATTATTAACCAAAAACGTATATCACTCATAATCAACTGAATGAATCTTACTTTCTTTATAAAAAAGTTATAATCATGGATAAGACTAATAATATATCCACACTTACCACCATCGGGATAGACCGACAGACGGGTAAGTTGATAGATAAACTCTGCAAACGCTATTCGCTGAAAAAAGGGGAAATAGTCAGGCTGGCATTTGTCTATATTGATAAAGCGTGTATCAACCCGTCCGAAGCACCGGAATCCGTAAAATCGGAACTGGCGAAGTTAAACAAACGGCAGGACGATATAATCCGCTTCATCCGACACTACGAGGAAGAACAACTCAATCCGATGATGCGAACCGCCAATTCTATTGCAGTTCGTTTTGATACCATTGGCAAAACATTAGAAACGCTTATCCTCTCACAACTGGAATCCAGTAGGGAGAAGCAAACAGCAGTCTTACAAAAAGTTAGTGAGCAGTTCGGGAAACACGCTGATGTAATCAATCAGCAGGGGAAACAACTCACCGCCTTGTATCAGATACACCAACGGGACTATAAGAAGTTACTTCAACTTATACAACTTTATTCGGAACTGTCCGCTTGCGGTGTAATGGATAGTAAACGGAAAGAGAGCCTAAAAGCAGAAATTACCAATCTGATAAACACATAGAGCCATGCACATAGATTTTGCCTCACCATCAAAAGGAACATACAACAATGCAGGGAGTAGTCGACAATTAGCAAATTATTGTGAGCATGAAGATTTAGAACGTATGGAAAAGGGTATCTATACCGATGGCTTTTTCAACCTATCGGATGATAATATCTACAAATCAAAGGTGATTAAGGATATAGATACCAATATCGGGCAATTGCTGAAAACAGATGCTAAGTTTTTCGCTATCCATGTCAGCCCATCGGAAAGTGAGCTTCAAGCAATGGGAAACACTGAGCAGGAGAAAGCGGAAGCCATGAAGCGGTATATTCGGGAAGTGTTTATTCCTGAGTATGCCAAGAACTTCAACAAAGGATTATCCGAAGCGGATATAAAGTTTTATGGTAAAATCCATTTCGACCGCAACCGTTCCGACAACGAGCTAAATATGCACTGCCATTTGATTATCAGCCGTAAAGACCAATCCAACAAAAAGAAGCTATCACCGCTTACCAACCACAAGAACACCAAGAAGGGGACGGTAATGGGTGGTTTTGACCGTGTAAACCTATTCCAACAGGCAGAACAGGGCTTTGATAAGTTATTCGGCTACAACCGCCAACAATCCGAATCATTTGATTACCGCAATACGATGAAGAACGCTTCTATATCTGAACAACTTGAATTGCAAGAACAAAACTTTACTGGCGAAAATAAAAAAGAAACATTCCAATCCGGTGAAAAAGAAAACATGATTTCTTGCAATCTTGATAGCAAAGCAGATAACAAACATTCTCATAATCAAGAAAATAATAGTAGCAGTGATTCTCTGCTGTCTATCTTTTCATTGGGAGATGGCAACAATTACGATGCTACACAGGCAGAAGATTTACAGGCACAGAAACGTAAAAAAAAAAAGAAGAAAGGGATAAGACGATGATTGAATACGAGGAACTAAGAGCCGATATAGATTGCTACCTGATGGAGCGTTTCAAATATCGGAAATCGCTTGTACGGCTAACAGTGGATAACATCACCACCACCCGTAGGAATACTCGAGTAGATTTGTATTTGCGTATCAGGCGAATTGAAAGCCAATTTCCGCCTGATTGCCTGATTATTGCCCGATTAGGTTTCAGTAAAGAGCGGATAGGACACGGAACACACTTTCTTTGGTTTTTGACCGGAGTAGCCCGGAAATATGGTTTCAATTATATCGGCATTGAGTGTGCCAACATCAAAAGCAGTACATTTGCCAAGAAGTTAGGCTTTTACTCCATCGATGGCGAGAGTTATGCAATATCCGTAGCCAATCTAATATCTTATTTTTCAATGTAATAATCTTAATTAATCCTTTATTTCTCTGAACACAAAGGTATATTCCAAGAATAAAACGGCAACACCGAGCCCTACGGGTTTTTAGAAATTTCTTCCTTTTTCGTCCCGAAAAAGAGTAAATTTCTAAAAAGTGTTGACTTATTTATTCTTTCCATATAATGAATGTGTATCAGAGAAAAAAAGGAAAAAATATATTTTATGATTGAGTGTTTGCATCAGATACACCCATTCCCATTCGTTATACTCCATCTTTTGAAACCAACTAAAAAATCATTTCCTTTTGCTTGAAAAAACATTGAAATTTATATCTTTACTCCAAAAAAGAAAAATATATGAATAGTTTATTTGATTCATTTGAAAGAACATGTCTCGAATTTGCAAAACACAATTATAATACTTACGAGTATTATAATAACAGCGCACGAGCTGATATGTCAAAAGTGAGAGATACTTTAGAGAGATGGTTCTATAATTATCCTGAAGAAGAAAAAAAAGAGCTAAAGAGTCGATTTAAAAAAGATTTTGATTCTTCATTTTATGAATTATTCTTATATGAACTATTTTGTAAATTAGGATATAATATTACCATTCATCCCGATTTAGCTTCTTCGCCCAAGAAACCAGATTTTCTAATATCTAAAAATAATTTAGAATTCTATGTTGAAGCAAAGGTTGTTAAGAGCAAAACTATGGAACAGGAAGCTTTTGAGCGAAAAAGAAATGAGCTATATGATAATCTAAATAAGTTAAACACAAAAGATTTCCTTTTAAATATTGAACACCTTTGTTTTCTCACTCAGAAACAACCAAGTACAAAAAGGATGATAAAATATATAGAGGAAGAATTAAAGAGAATAGACCCTGACATATTAAGTGAAGAATTAGAAAAAAATGGCATTGAAAATTTCCCGAAGATAGAATATAAGAATAGGGATGTTCATATTATAGTAAGCCCTATCCCTGTAAGTCTTTCGGCAAGAGAGGAAAAGGTGCTTCCGATAGGTATATATCCAGCAGAAGCGTTTTGGGGAGGAGGCGAAGAATCTCTCAAGAATTCTATTGAGAAAAAGGCTAAAAGGTACGGAAAGTTGGATAAACCATTTATTATATGCTTAAATTCGTTAGACATTAGAACATCGGGAAAAATAGACGTTGATAATGCTATTTGGGGGACATTAGCATTATCATGGTCGACAAATCCGGAAAGCAAAGACGAAAAATGGATACGACAATTAGATGGAGTGTTTTGTGATGAGAAAGGTGCTCGACTTAAAAATCTTACTGGCGTTTTGGTATCCAAAGTATATCCACATAATGTTCCTGTTGCTAATTATTGGCTCTATGAACATCCCCTTTCCGAGAATAAAATGGATTTCAATAAAATAGGATTGAAATTCAACTATGTAAATAAAGGGAAAATAATCGACAATACAGGCGATGATATAGGTAATATACTTGAAATTTCTAAAGATTGGCTAATCTAAATGATTATCGGAAAAGCATTTTACTTTCCCGATAATCATTTAGAAATTGTTCTCATTGATTTCCCTTTCAGGAAACCTTCTGTTTCGTCTACCCTGTTTGTAGATTTTACTATCATTTTCAGATAATTCATATTTACCCTCAATCCGTTCCGCAAGGTTGGTCATATCCTCATTGATTTTGGTACGGGTAACTTCCGCATAAATTTGAGTAGTCTTTATCGAGAGGTGTCCCATCATTTGGCTAAGGCTCTCAATAGGAACACCTTGTGTCAAGCAGACCGTTGTAGCGAAAGTAAATCTTGACATGTGGAATGTCAGCCGTTTATCTATATTGGCAGCTTTGGCAATACGTTTCAGTTGCCAATTCATATTCACATGGGTTTGAAATTTAAAAACTTTCCCACCTATTCCAGCAAAATCCGTACTTCTGTATCGTTCAAGAATACGTTTAGGAATATCCAGCAGTGGGATATACGAAGTTGTTCCGGTCTTTTGCCTGTCGAGAATTATCCATTGGCTACCGTCTTCCATTTCCTGAATATTGGAATGTTTCAGATTTCGTAAATCAATGATTGCAATTCCTGTGAAGGTCGAAAAAATAAACATATCACGGGTAAAACGCCATGTGGCAAGTTTGAGCTTGGCTTCCATCATTCGTTGTATCTCATCATTAGAGAGCCACGGACGTTTAGGAATTACCCGTTCAGGGACAAAATCAAAGAATGGGTTCTGATGTAATACTCCTTTATTACAAGCCCTTACAACAACTTGACGAAATGGATTCATATTAGTTTTAACTGTTCGGGGTGTCATTTTCAAATCAATTTTCAGATAATGGAAATAGCTCTCTACAAATGGAGTATCAATCTTTCCAAAAGGCAAATCGGAAAGATTATGTCTTTCTTGAAGAAACTCTTTCATGTGGCGGTAGGCATTGATATATACAGGAAATGTACTTTCGGTTATCCGTATTCCGATACTTTTCCGTTTTTCATCCAACAGTTCGGCAAACTCCTGCATCAAGGTATTACGGTTTATACCGATACCACGTAACGCATTTTTGAGAGCTTCGGCAGTAACGTAACCATTGTTATTCACCATATTGTTATAATGGGAAGATATTTCTTTGTGAAGCTTTTCTATTTGCTTATTGATAGATATTAATTCCTTAGATTGTCCCTTTGCTGCCCCTGTTTGATTATCCCAATTGTCGGGCATTATTTCCAATCCGGTGCTGAATGTGGTGTTCTTTCCATCCACAGTGATACGCCCGACTATCGGGCAAGCTCCTGATTTCTTGGTTTTACTGGTGTTCGGGTAGAATAATATAGCGAAAGTGCTTCTATTTGTTTTCATTGTTATATGGAATTTATTGTTCGACATAAGTATATTTATCAGAGATACGGAGAGATAGCAATTTCATATCATTGCCTATCTTCTCATTATTGACACGTGCGTAACGTTGGGTAGTCTGAATATTCTTGTGCCCCATCATCCGGCTGACACTTTCAATGGGTACGCCTTGCGAAAGGCATAATTCGGAAGCGAAAACATGCCGCCCGACATGGAAGCTTAGTTTGGTTGTGATATTGCAGAGTTTAGCGATAATTTTCAGCGCAAAATTAATACGTCCCGGTCCTAACATGGGAAATACGTTTTCTCCTTTTGCCAGTCCTTTGTATTTCTCTATAATCAGTACGGGTATATCCAACAACTTAACATTAAACGGTGTTCCGGTTTTCTGTCTGTCAGTGGAAATCCACAGACTACCATCTTCTTCGGTAATAATCTCTTTCCACGTAAGTTGCTTTAGGTCAATGTAAGGAAGTCCCGTAAAAGCCGCGAATACGAACATATCACGAATAAAGCATTGGCTTTTGGATTCTATCGGAGTAGATATAAGCCTTTGAAACTCTTCTTTTGTGAGCGAACGTATCTTGAAATCGGGCTTCTTTAACTTATAGCCAAAGAAAGGAGGATTGATAATCAATTTCCGATGCAGGGCGATACGTACGACTTTGAAAAGCACCAACATAGTACCCGAAACTGTTTCATCCGTCATTTTCCTTTCCACTCTCAAATGAAAATCGAACGCTTCGATAAAGGTCAGGTCTAACTGGTTCAGGGGTATATCCTGAACATTATACTTGACTTTCAGAAAACGTTTGACTTGTTTTCTGATGGTAACATATTTGTGATAGGTGGCTTGGGAACGGTCTATTCCGATACGTGTTTGGAAGTCCTGCATCATTTCGCCAAAGAGAACGAGCAGTGTTTTCTGTGCGGTTGCAATCCCTTGAAATGCGTTCTTAACTTCTTGGGCTGTAACTGTTCCGGTACGCTCTAAAATAACCTTGTAATGCGTGTGTATGGAGAGATTAATTTTATTAATCTCTCTGTTGAGTTCAATGGCTACACGACTTTTTCCGGTAGCCCGACCAGATTTAACACTCCAAAGCCGTTCTTCGATTTTCAGTTTGGCACTGAATTGGGCGATAGAGTTGCCAATAATGATTTTTCCGATAACCGGATAAACAGTATCGGGGTTTACTTCTGTTCTTTCTGTACTTCCTTCCCGTTTGAGGTAAAAGGACACTTTCAGTTCGTTGTTCATAACGCTCACATTTTAAGTTCGTAAAATTACTTTCTCTGTGAGTTATTTGAACAATGTAACAAGCAGACAAACAGTGCTGTAACCAGACGTTCAAGGTCATTGGTTTGCTGTGCTTTTCTCTCATTACAATGGGTAACGATTTAGAAATGGAAAGTTTGCATAAATCTGCTTTTTCCTGCAATTTCACTATCGGACACCCAAAGACACTAAAAGACGTACATTTCTATCATTCAATCAATTACCCTAATTCTCTCTTTCTTGCTTCTACTGTAATAAGTCGGTGTAACAACTAAATAAGAAAATATCCCTTATGGCTGCATAGTGGTAAGGAAGATGGATCTCCTGGAGGCGAAGCACATCTTTCGGTGTGAGTTCTTCCGAAGTGTTATGTAGAATCAGTTGCTGCTTTAAAGGTTCGGATAGTCTGATTTTGCCTTTTCGGTGCTCTTTCAATAAGATGGTACGGATCAACTGTACTTGTCCTCGGCTTCGGTGCTTCTCTGTCGAATGATTAGAGAAGAATTCTTCTAACTGGTCTAAAAATGTATCAGGTAGTGCTGATATAGATATTTCCGGTATTCCATAGGTTAGCTGGCAGAATATGGGGATAGATTTTATAGTTCTTAGCTGGAATTGATATTGTTCATAAGATATTGTTTTACCAATATTGAGAAGAACGGAAGCGTTGGATCGGTGTATGGTGTCATATAATAACGAAGGGGGTGCAGCCATGAACTGCTTTTTTAGTTCTTGGGCCGTGATAAGTTTGTTCTGTAATAGTGCCTCTTTATAAATACGAAACAAGGTGGATGACAAGGACAGTTTTTCCTTGAAACCAGATGGAATAGCCATACGAAAGCGCGTGCCGTTAACACTAGCCGTCATGCGAACGTAAACACTATGCCGGTCTTTTGTAGCCGGAACAGACTTGAACGAAACTCTTAAATCACCATTCATATTTGATAGATTTTGTCGGATACAAAGTTAAGGTTGTTCTCCCGAAACTGCATAATTCCGATACAGACAAAACCGGACGGGAATGAGACAAATTCAGCCAAATAGTAAACAGTGTAAAATGAAGGGTGGACAAGTTATACATTTCCATTTTGTAGAATTGAATATATCCAAAAACTGTATTATTATAAATCACCATAAGGTCGAAAGTAACTGGAACAGTATTGTCGTATTACTATTTAGAACCTGACCAAGCATATAAACGCAAATGTAGGCAAATACAAACAGGGATGGTAAAGGATTGATGGATAGAATTATATATCTGCATACATTTACTCCGGAAACAAAAATAATCGTATTATGGAAGTCGTAACAATAGAGAAAAATACATTTGATGATCTTCAGCAGGAAGTTGATAACGTGATCTTAATGTCTGAAGATTTATTGCGAAAGTTTAAACCGGAACATGCTCAGTGGCTGGATCATGAGAATGTATGTTTGATGCTGAATATCAGCAAACGAACACTGCAAAACTATAAGGACCAGGGAATCTTACCGCATTCCCGTATTAACAGGAAAAGTTATTTCAAATTGAGTGATGTGGAGTTATTATTGAAAAACTTAACAAAAAACAAAGATGGAATTAATGACTAAAGACCATGAGGTCGTGCAACAGTTATTCTCGGTTATCCAGCGGTTGAAAAAAGGAATAGAGAGCATCTCCCAGACTTGTAGGCCAACGATGAACGGAGAAATATATATGGACCATGAAGAGGTTTGCAAGGTGCTGCATATATCAAGAAGGACATTGCAGCAGTACCGGGATGATGGATTTATTCCATTTATACAGTTACCTGGAAAAATCATATATAAGGAGTCTGATATTATGCGGGTACTGGAAGATAACTATAATGGATAAAGTGGAAAAATCTGAGGGGTGATGCTGAAGTCTTAAAATATAGAAGCGGTAAGGAATTTGGTATGTAAAAAAATAGTAGATACAGATTTTTTTATTACTTTTGATTAAACCTAATATATAAAGCATGGAAACAAGTGATAAGGCCCTTATTCAGAAGGTTCAAATAGCCAGTGAACTCCTGTCCTTTACTGAAATTCAGGAAATTTGTGAAAGCCTGAAGCAAGAAATTGCTATAGAAAAAGTCAAAGTTGATGAGAAAGAAAACAAGCGGGGAGTATTGGATGATCCGGCTATTATAATAGCTATTATTTCTGCTTCATCTGCTGTTATTGTAGCCTTGATTAAAGCTTTCGTCAGTATCAGTAAAATAAACAAACTAAAAGGTACCATCACTATAAAAACAGATACCAGTACTATCAAGATCGACGGGGAGGGTTCTGCAAAGGATATGCAGAAATGGGTCGATTCACTGGGGAAATCCTCAATCATCAAACAAATCTCTTTATTGAGCGATAAAGACGATGATGATGAGTTTGATATTTGATTCATTACGGAATTTATACCGTAAGGGTGACTTAAGCGGATATTCTGATTACTATAAATCTTTATCCGATCAGGATATAACTCCCGAAATCAGTTTATTATCCGTACATGCCTTTTGTACTATGGGGAATTGGAAAGAAGCGGAAAAGAGCTTGCAGAAGTTGCGAAATTCTGGTTCTCCTATCTATTCGGCTAAAGCCACGCTCATCGAGAATGAGATAGACTTTTTACTATGTGGATATTCTATAGAGAAGGCTAATCGCATTATTGAGCTTTGTGATAATGCCCAGAAGGATTTTCCGAATGATGAATTTATGTGTTTTGCTGATGAAGTCAAGTACAAAATCCGTAGCGCGATGCTTACGTGGGGTATATTGAATGCCGAAGATAAAAAAGAACACATAGAAATCGGGAAACAGCTTTTGGAAAAGTTCTTTGTAATAGATAAAGAGCATTCTTTTGATTTTCTGGCTGCGTTAGTGAACGATAGTTATAACTATCCTTGTCCGGATGCTATCAAGGCGTGTGAATTGGTGAAAAGCTATCAACATTGGATAGATACGCCGGATTCCCTTTTAGATATTATTCCGGTCTATTTGGCAAGTATCATACCTTTATTGAGAGTTCAATATCCAGAAACATCAATGTTGCCGAAGAACCAATTACCAGTCGAACTGAAGGAAGTGCTGGAGTTCTGCTCCAAAGCTGGATATGTGGCTGGTAAAGCCTTTATTGAGAGCAAATATGGCTCTCACCTGCTTGAATTGGAAAGCATGGAAGGTATTACATGGATTACCAGTTCGATAAAAGAGTTTATTCATTTGGGATATTACAAACAGGCTGATTCACTTTATAAACAAGCAATCGCATGTCTGGAAAATAATTCCCAGACAACTCTGCTGTATGAATTCAAGCAGGCAAATAAAATAGATGTTGATTTTTTAGATTTTCCTTATAAAAAAGAAACAGAACTATTAGAGACTCTCCATAAAATTTATGCCAGTGGGGACTACGAGCAGGCAATGACGTTGGCAAGCGAATATCTGGAAGGTTCTATATGTGAGAATACAAGGGCCGGAATTATATGTATGATGATGAATAGCGGTATCAAACTGGGGGTGAGTAGGAGACTGCTTAATCTGATAGAGGCGGAGATAGAGAGGCTATACCCATTAAAAAAGAGTGTCCTGTTAGCTCAATATTATAAATTCAAAGCATTGGCAGAGAATACTCCCCGAAACCAACATTGGTTAATGGCTATTGAACTATATCATGCAACAGGCTATTTAGAGGATGAATTGCAGTGTCGGCTTTACTTCTTGACTGAAGATATTCAAAAGGTTAAAGACCCGTCAGTGAATTTGTTGTCTGATCCTGTAATCGTTGATAATTTCCAAATCATCCAATCCCAATTAGATAGCATCGTTTTCTTGCCAAACCGGAATATATTGAAAGGGCAATACTACCAATACTATGGTTTAGCATGCCTGAATCATAATATAGCGGAGACTTATAATTGTTACAAGAAGGCAGAAGAGTATTTTATGAATGCAGGCTGTCTGCGTCTGTATGCCCAGAATATGCACTATTTGAGTGGATTACTCATAACTATAGCAAGGCAAAACAGGGACATTCAATTTTATAATGAAGCGATCTATATCCTGGAAAAAGGTATTCGAATCTTATCTGATAGTGAATTGTTCGATTTTGTCTGGAGACTTAATTTTCTTTTGTTTGTTTGTCATAGTGAGATCCTAAAGTATAATTTAGTTGACCCAGATGCACAAAAGGAGTTTGCCATAAAAACGGAGAATTTATTGAACGAAACACTGGAAAGCTATACACTCCTGTTTACAAAAATCCGCCCAAAAGAAAATAGTGAATGGATTGTAGCTTCTATATCGTTGTATAGAGATGCCAGGCAGTTGTTGGAGCAGGGTTTCAATTTTTACTATATTGAGCAAAAATGGGAAGAATGTATCTTATGGATTGAGAAATCCTATTCAAGATCTCTGAGTTCTATCCTATCAAACAATATGTCGTTGCCTTCTTCCATGCATCCGCTTATTAGGGAGGAAAATGAAATAAAGGAGATATCCGGAAGCCACATCTCTATTGTCAAGTCCAGAGAAATACAAAGGCAACTCAATTCTTTGTACAAGGAAATGTTGGGCATTCCCAAATTAAGAAAATATGCCCAAAGCAAATTGAAAATACTACCTGACTATGTAACATTACAAAGAAAAATAGTTAATGAGGAGAATAGGCTCAATAGTAATCAGAAGTTGTTTTTTATATATTACTTTGTAGTATGTGATTCTATTCATCTACTTGCTGTATCATCTATATGGGAACGTCCATTTAGAACGATAATCCCTTTATCTGCAAATTCCCTGAAAAAAGAATTGGAGGGGTTCAGGAACATATCTGAAGCAGATGAAGAATTCTTCGTAAAGAGTAGTGTACTTATTGAGCCATTGGCCAGCTATACTATGCCTAATGATATTATTTGCTTTATTCCTCATGGTATTATTCATAATTTGCCTCTCCATGCTTTAATATTAGAGGGAGAACCCTTGATTATGCGTAATCCGGTTTTTTATAATTCAAGCATACAAAGTTGGGACTACATACAGTTCAGAAAGAATAGTGATGGTAATGAAAAATATATGTTTTCAAAAGTCAATATCATTGGAAATCCTACAGGAGATTTACATTTTGCTGACCAGGAAGCTAAAAAACTAGCTGAAATGTTTCATGTAGAGGCTCTGACTGGAAATGTTTCAAAGGAAATGTTTATTGAAAAACTTGTGTCAGCTTCGATGTTTCATTTTACAGGTCATGGCTACTATAGAGAAGATAATGGTTTCCAATCTGCACTTAAGCTAAGTCAAGGAATGGTGATCAGGGCAAAAGATATTATTGATTTGAAATTAAACATAGAGCTTGCCATTTTAAGTGCATGTGAAACAGGTAAATATAAAGTCTATTCAGGAGAGGAACAGTTAGGACTATCCAGCGCTTTGCTAATGGCTGGCGCCAGAAGTGTCATTTCAAGCTTGTGGCCTGTTGATGACGAAGCAACAGAGATTTTCTTTGTTCATTTTTACCAATATCTTAAAACTGGCAGCAATAAGATTACTGCTCTTCAACAAGCGATGATCGATGTTAGAAATATAAAGAAACAAACAAGTCTTTGGGCTGCATTTATACTTCAAGGCTCTGCATTCTAATTTTGTAGCTGCAATTTTGCCACATATTCAGCCATTTGGCAAGGCATTTACAAAGAATCATTTATTTGAGAGGAAATTATATAAGGAGTAGGAGAGTGCATTGGATTAATGCCTTGTCATTAAAAAAGTCCGTTAGAAAGATGATTCTCTAACGGACTTCATTTTTAGATTTTATCGACTAACGATTTCTCAAAATCGTGCAATATCCCGGATAGCTTATACATGTCATCACCTATTTTTTTGATTGGTGACCCTTGCGTATATTTGTGTTGTAGTAATGTTGGAATGCCCTAACATATGACTGATTGTTTCTATAGGAACACCTTTTGATAACATCATCGTGGCAAATGTATGACGACTCATGTGGAACGTCAGGTGTTTATTTATACGAGCAAACCCTGCGATGATTTTTATAAGATTATTACACGGATCATATTCAGGAACAGGAAAAATACGATCTCCAATTTGATAATCACGATATTTTTCCAGTAGTTTCTTCGGGATCTCTAATAATGGTATACTTGATTTTATATGGGTCTTTCTTCGCCTATATATTAGCCAACTATTTCCATCAAAAAAATCTTGTATATTTTGCTTAGTGAGGATTTTTAAATCAGTATGCGAAACGCCTGTAAAACAGCAGAAAATAAACATATCTCTGATAATTTCTAATAAATTAGTCGGTAATTCTACCGAAATCATTGCTTCAACTTCATCCATTGTTAGATATCCTATATCCACACTTTCTTTTTCTGCTACAAAGTGCTTGAATGGATCAATGGCTATGATATTGTAGTCATGTGCCATTGCTGAAATTCTTTTCAGTGGAACCATATAGAGACGTACAGTGTTGGCTCTGAAATTCTTTTCACAGCGTAAATAAAAGTCGAAGTTTTTAATAAAGCTTTCTTTTAATTCAACTAGCGGAATATCTGATATGTTATATTTCAGTTTCAGAAAGTTAGAGACATGATTGTACACATCACAATACATGCGATGGGTACTTTCGGCTCTGGTCTTTCCGACTTTCAACTTAAATTCATCATTGTGTTGTTTGAACAATGTTAAGAGGGTCATCTTCTTAATATCCGTTCCCATAACTGCATTATCCACTTTCTCTGCGGTAACATATCCTTCATAATGGAACAGCGTATCGTATTTAGCTCCAATATTACGTTCCCAAAGATCTAACGTACTGTTGATTTTCGTAGCGTAGGCATCTCTCCCTGTTACTCTCATCTTTACCTTATCCCAACGATCGGGATGTACGCTTATCTTTGCGCTTCTTGTTTTGTCTACTCCATTAACAGTAATACGAATCATAATGGGTACTGTTCCGTCTTTTTTAGGTGCATTCTTCTTTAAATAGAATAGCACTTTGAATGTCGATTTTTTCTCTTCCATAAGAACATCTTTTTAGGTGATAAAATTAATGCTTTCTTTTCAGATGATCTCTATGAAAAATGAAGCAGTACTATGAAATGTTTCCCTTGTAAATGATTGATACACAATTTATTATTGAATAGTTACCGGTAACGATTTATTTGGGAATAGGTAACGAATTGGTAACTCTAACTTGTCTTCAAAAGGCTTGTTTTTGACCTGTAAAGCCTATCTCCCTAAAAATCCAACAATTGACACATGATGTTGTTATTCAATCTGTTATCGGTATTATTACCTTGTTTTTCTTTGTTTTGTATGGTAGCGGGCGATAAGACTAAATAACACTAAAGTCAAAAACTACAGTGACGAAATAGCCTGATTAGCAGGATATTCGTGAAGTCAAAGAAAAATGAATAGTGAATTAGGTAACGGTTGATTTTTGAGGTCAATTTCATTATTCTGCATCAATCTTCAAAGAACTCTCTTTCAGGCAAAGATAAAATATTTGTTTGTTACTTCGATAACTTGGATTGGAAATATATAAAATTGAGAATTTGTCTGTTTTTGTCTGCATATATACTGAGTTTCAAAAGATAGCTAATATGTCGATTTCTTAATGTATTGATAATGAATGTATAACTTATGTGTAAGAGGGTGTCATCACTCACCACAGAGGACACAGAGTAACACAGAGGTGTTTTTAAGTTACTGATTATTAGTAAAAAACTCTGTGATACTCTGTGGTGAAAAGAGTTTCGACATAGCCTCTTACACATACTATTTCTAAATCTAAAAGACTTTTCGCATCATTGAAGTTACCGGTAACCCAGATATAGATTTAAGCTCGTCCTTCGTTTTTTCTTTTATCAGTGATTTTGGTTAGATAATCAGTGATTTATATACCTTTATGATGGGTACTATTTTGTAATTTTGTACCATGATAATAGAGACTAAAACTATAAATGGCAATGAAGATTAAAAGTATGATTATGGCAGTGATCATGATGTTATGTATCACTATAAATGCACAGGAACAGAGTAATAAAACATTGGTGGCTTATTTTTCGGCAACAGGAACGACGGAAAAAGCAGCGAAGTTGATTGTAGAAGTTACAGGTGGTACGCTCTACGAGATACAACCTGAAAAGGAATATGTCACTGCTGATTTGGATTGGCATGACAAGTCTTCACGTAGCAGTGTGGAGATGTCAAATGCTAAATCACGCCCTGCATTAAAATCTAAACCGGAGAATCTTGCAGATTACGATATCATTTATATTGGTTTCCCTATTTGGTGGAATTCAGTTCCGAGAATCATCAATACTTTTATTGAAAGCGGTGATTTTGCAGGTAAAATGATTATTCCGTTTGCTACATCGGGTAGCAGTAGTATTTCTAATGCGGAAAAAGAGTTGCAGGAAACCTATCCTGATATGAAATGGCAGAAGAGTCAACTTCTGAATGGTGCGACGAAAGAAGATATTAAGAAATGGACTAAAAAATAAATTGTTATGAGAAAGAATTTTGGGGCAAAGCCCTTTACTTATCCGCAGCCGGTGTTTATTATCGCTGCTTATGATGAAAATGGTACTCCCAATGCTATGAATGCGGCTTGGGGTGGTATCAGCGAGATGCATGAAATTAGTATTTGTATTAGTGAGGGACATAAAACGACAGCCAATATACTGAAGCGTAAGGCTTTTACCGTAAGTATGGCAGAGGTCGGACAGGTGGTTGCCTGTGATTACGTGGGTATTGTTTCCGGCAATAAGGTTTCGGATAAATTTGCTCGTGCAGGTTTCCATGCTACTCGTTCGGAGTTTGTAGATGCACCGTTGATCGACGAATTATCTGTAGTGCTGGAATGTAAGTTGAAGGATTATAATCCTGAAACCTGCATTTTGCGTGGTGAGATAATAAACGTAAGTGTAGATGAACGTGTTCTCGACGAAAATGGTAAGGTGGATGTATCCAAAGTGTCTCCTATTATATTCGATCCGTTCAATAACGATTACCTGGAAGTGGGTAAAAAGGTAGGTAACGCCTTTTCGGATGGGAAGAGATTGAAATAAGGAGTAGCATTATATATGAAAGAAATAAGAATAGACTGCGCACACCAGAGTGAGGCGGAACTTGCTTTGGCGAAAGAACAGGCACAATTGGTATTCCGCCTGAACCATACTATGCCGATGACGGACGAATATGATGAGCTGCTTCATCGTCTTTTTCCGGATATGGGGGAAGGCAGTCGTGTGAATACTCCGCTTACTGTCGTTCGTCCCCATGAGGTGAAGATTGGCCGCCATGTCATTATTATGAATGGTTGCCTGATGATGTCTGCCGGTGGTATTACGATTGACGATGATGCTCAGATAGCTGCCAACGTACAACTGATATCGAATAATCATGATCTTGACAATCGCTCGATTATTACTTGTAGACCGGTACATATTTGTAGCAGGGCATGGATAGGAGCAGGGGCTACGATCCTTCCGGGAGTTACAATCGGTGAGAATAGTGTTGTAGGAGCGGGCAGTGTTGTGACCAGTGATGTAGAACCGAACACGATTGTGGCAGGTAACCCCGCCAGGGTAATTCGAAGGATTTAGATTTTTCGATTATTGGTTATGGAAAAATATAAGAATGAAAACGGAAGGGATTGATTTCTCTTCCGTTTTTATTCTTGTGAACCTTCGTTTGTTGCTTGTGGAGATTCAGACAATATTCCTCTTTATATATGTTTGTGTTCTGGGACAATGCACAAGGCATTTCAAACAGGTACTACATCCATGTATGTTAACGATTTCATCTCTTGAAACAGATCTACTCCAAACTTTACCTTTAAGGACCTTTCTCTCGCAGATATTGACACAAGTAATGCAATTTCCGCATTTTGGAGTTAGAGGTTCATGCAATACCGTTTCCAGTGGAGCATCAGTTAAAACCGTACCGAGACATTGTGCTGCACCATATTCAGGAGTAATTAACAGGTTGTTTTTCCCAATCCACCCTAATCCGCCAAGTAGTGCAACGGTTTTATGGGGCAATACTGATTCTTTTGTTTCAAAATTGAATACGCCGTCAGCCACTAATCCTGTATCGGATTGCGATATGGCTTTATACCCCTTTCCGGTGATGAACTTGGCCAATTCGTCTGCTATTTCTCCCGCCTTATGTTCGGTTTGCGAATATTCATCATCGTCGAAATTGTAATTATCCGCTATCCGTGCTTGTACGTAGTCGGGAATATTAAATACCATTTTAGCATATTCTGCGGTTAGCGGGAGTGCAAAAACAATGGCGTTCGGGAGTTGTCTGTTTTGCTTTTCATTCAAATGCGATATGCCGACAAAGCGTATCAGTTCTGTTCCTTGATTTTTTAATTCGTTTTCTATCTCTGGGTTTAAGTATTTCATGTTTCTTTTTTTGTAATAGGGATATAAATATCTGTTATAAGCTCCGCAGCCGGAGTTTTTTCGGGAGTGTTGATGTAAGTCTCAAAGGTGAGCTGTTCTCGCAGGGTATAATCGCTTGTCGGCAACCAGTCAAGGTAAATATGGCGGTACACCTTATTTAGTTCATGATAAAACCCTTTGAAACGAAAGATTGCATATTCTCCCGCATGAATCTCATAAACGCCAAAGCCTTTCGGCATTTCAAATGATTTGGGCAATATTACCCCAATCATAAAACGGCTTTGTTCTTCGGGCGTGATATACGGATAATCGAGAGTCAAACTCATGTATTTACATCCTTTTGAAGACAATTCATATTTTTCGGAAAATTGTAGCAACTGCTTCCACAAAACAGAGAAGCTATGGATGACATTATTTCTTCTTTCCAATTTCAAGTATGCGATTCGGATACCAGATATTTTTTCAATACTTGGTTCAATTCGTATCGGATTCTTTCTTTCAGGATTGACGTTTGAATGCTTTTTGCGAAATTCCGGAATGGAACAATTGAAATAACTCTTGAATGCCCTCGAAAGTGTATGCTTGTTCTGATAATTGATTTGCCCGAGAAGTTTCGGGACACTTATATCAGTTGTTATTAGCTTAAATGCAATGTACTCTAATCTCAGTCGTTGAATGTACATTCCCATATTTTCGCCACAAACTGCTTTGAAAAGCCTGCGAAAATAATATTTGGAGATACCTGCAACATGCGATAGCTTTTCGGAATCAAGGTCGTCAAACAAATGGCGGTTGATATACTCCTGAACTCTTATAATCAAATCATATTGCACATGAGCCGTATTGATCTTTTGTTTCCACCTCTTGATATTCGGAAGTCGTTTGGACATTTCCGCTCTCAATTCTTCCGAAGTGAGATTGACTCCTGTCTCTTTATAATATTCTTCGGGGAAAAGCCCCCAAAGATAAATGAGATAATCCATTGAGAAATCATAGAGTTTAACCCCGTTGTGCAAACAATAGTCGCAATACTCCACATTTTGGTTTGCTTTAAGATTGGTATAATCTATGTCTAATGGGATTCCACACGTTTGGCAATATTTTGTTTCAGCATTGATTTTCATATATTTCTTGTTCTTGGGGTGCAAAGTTAATCAATAGATTGTGCTAAAGGTTACCATAAGTAGTCTTCTTTTAAAAGAAAATAGGGAATGCCTTAATATAATTATAGATTCAATACTTTACATATAGAAATGGGTGATTATATTTTCATTAGTGTAAAATTTCTTTCTGTTAGGATTCTATTTAATAATTTGAGGGTACCCCTTAACTATAAATTAGCATTATTGATTTTCCCTTGCATCACTTAACCAAACTTGCTCTTATCTCTGTGTTAGGAGAAGAAGCAAAAACAGATCGTTTTATCGTGATAAGTGAAAGAACAGCGGCGGATAAAGTTGGTGGTTATTTCGGTGTCCAACCTGGATATCCGGAATAGATAAATTATACAGCCTACGCCTGAAATTGAATATTTGCCGGGTTCTTTTATTTCCCCTTTTGTGTTCTTTATCACTCCCTCACATTCTTTACTTTGCATCCCAAAACTTTCCCGTCGTCGTGCCTGTTTTAGGACATACGCGCGATGCGGAACTAAAAATCAGAGTATTATGGATGAAAAAGAAAGGAATGCAGGAGGGACGCTAACCACGAACTTACCGGATCTGGCATGTTACATGCAGTCGGTGATCGGACAGTTGGAAGCGGACAAGAAACGTTCGGCGGTACATACGTACACGTATGCGCTGAAATCTGTTACGGAGTTTTACGGGGGTGAAGGAACACCGATGCCGGTGGGTGAAGTTTTCATTCCGGGCAGGTTGAAGGAGTATGAGGAATGGATGAAACTGGAAGGGGCGCGAAAGAGAAGCTCCGGCAAGGAAGGGGCGCAAAAGATAGATAGGGGGCCGAAAGGGTTGAGCCTCAATACCATCTCTACCTACATGCGTGATTTGAAGGCGGTGTACAATCGGTTCGGGAGTTGTCTGTTTTGCCTTTCGTCCAAATGCGATATGCCGACAAAGCGAACCAGTCCTGCTCCATGATTTTTTAATTCATTTTCTATTTCTTGGTTTAAGTATTTCATGTTTCTTTTTTTGTAATAGGGATATAAATATCTGTTATAAGCTCCGCAGCGGGAGTTTTTTCGGGAGTGTTGATGTAAGTTTCAAAGGTGAACTGTTCCCGCAGGGTATAATCACTTGTCGGCAACCGGTCGAGGTAATTATAGCCGTACACCTTATTCAGTTCATGATAAAACCACGCCGATACTCAGTATCGCACCCCCCTACTGCCAGTTGAATCCACCAGGCCGAACAGCAGGTAGACGCCTAATTGCAGAATCTGTAATTCGGGTTATATTCCCCGTAATTTATCTACTAAGTATGTTCTCTTAACCACATACCTTTGTAACATGAAAAACAACAATTTAAACAATAGATAATTATGAGCAAGAAAGTATTGATTTTATCATCCAGTCCGCGACGCGGTGGAAATTCTGATACACTTTGTGATGAGTTTATGCGTGGAGCCACAGAGGCAGGGAACGAAGTGAAAAAGGTTTTTCTACGGGACAAGACCATCCACTATTGTACGGGATGCGGCGTATGCAGCCAATATAAGAAGCCGTGCCCTCAGAAAGATGATGCGGCGGAAATTATTGAGAAAATGTTATCGGCCGATGTTATCGTTTTAGCGACACCCGTTTATTTTTATGCAATGAGTGCACAGTTGAAAACGTTACTCGACCGTTGTTGCGGCCCTTATACCGAAATGATTAATAAGGAGTTTTATTTTCTCGCTTCTGCTGCCGAGGGTAAAGAAGGACTTCCTTATTTGGAACATGTATTCGATAACCTCATGGGATTTATCGATTGCCTGGAAAATCCGGTAGTGAAAGGTAAAGTGCTTGCTACCGGTGTTTGGCATGTGGGTGAAATAAAAGGTAATCCGGCATTGGCAGAAGCATATGAAATGGGGAAACAGATTTCATAATATAGATTGGTATAGAATAAATTATTTCAAAACATAATCCTAAAACAGTATGGAAACAAAGACAGTAAAAGCTTACGGAACAGAATCGGCTGAAACACCGCTTCATCGTTTGGATATTCAGCGTCGTTCACTTCTACCGAACGATGTGGAAATTGATATTTTATATTGTGGAATTTGTCACTCAGACCTTCATTCTGTGCATAATGACTGGGGCGGAACTATTTATCCCATAGTTCCCGGACATGAGATTGTAGGACGTGTTACAGGAATTGGTTCGGATGTGACGAAATTTAAGGTTGGTGATTTAGCTGGTATTGGTTGCATTGTTGATAGTTGCGGACATTGCGAACACTGTCACAACGGTGAAGAGCAATATTGTGATGAAGGCTGGACTGTTGTTTTTAATTCGCCCGATAAATATCTTGGCGGACAGACCTATGGCGGTTTTTCGCAAGCTATTGTGGCCGATGCCAATTATGTACTGAAACTTCCTGAGACGATTGATCTTGCAGCATCAGCTCCCATTTTGTGTGCAGGAATTACCGTTTATTCGCCATTGAAGCATTGGGGGGCAGGTCCCGGAAAGAAAGTAGGTATTGTCGGTATCGGTGGGTTAGGCCACATGGCAATAAAGATTGCCAAGGCGATGGGAGCCCATGTTACTGTGTTTACAACATCTCCTTCAAAAATGAATACAGCCAGAGAATTGGGTGCAGACGAAGCTGTTCTGTCCACCGACCCCAGACAGATGGAATATCAGACTCGTTTTGATATGATCCTGGATACGGTTTCCGCACGGCATGACGTAAATATGTATCTGAATGCCTTGAAAGTGGACGGTAGTCTCGTTTTAGTTGGCCTTCCTAACCAACCGCTTGAAGTCGGTGCATTCAATATTGTAAATGGCCGCAAAAGTTTCTCCGGTTCCAATATTGGCGGTATTGCCGAAACACAAGAGGTGATTGATTTCTGTGCGGAACATCATATTACGGCTCAGATAGAGTTGATTGGTGTTGATCAGATAAACGAAGCCTTCCGACGTTTGGAGAAGAATGATGTCAAGTACCGTTTTGTGATTGACATGAAAGCGAAAAAAGTTTCTCCGAATACCGATAATGTGATGTAAGGTCCCATAGACTGATAACACGGATATGGTCCGTGTGTTTCATTTCCAACATATTGGTAGATATCAAAAAAAGCATTCTGTCCTTGTAAGGTATGGAATGCTTTTTTGCGTAATGCCGTTAGTTAGCTGTCTATATCGCAGTGGCACTTTATGCCAAACTTAAAATTGGTGTAGGCATAAAGAAGCATAATCTGTAATTCGGGTTATGATGTCTGTAATATGTCTACAAGGAGTCTCTTTTCTTCCTTGTATATTTGCAATGTAGAAAGTAGATAATCAATTATTTAATTACTAAAATCAAGGAAGATATGAAACAAAATTTATTATTGGCAGCAACATCGTTTACGATGCTCAGTGCAAATCCTTCTTTTGCTCAAACCGATGCAGATAATTTCTATAGAAGCAATGTGGTAAATATGGAGAAGGTATCCTTTCCCAATCAGTACAAAATGAAAATGGCAGGTAATCTCTTTTTGCCTAAAGAGATGAAAGCAGACGAGAAACGTCCGGCAATTATTGTAGGACATCCTATGGGAGCCGTCAAAGAGCAGAGTGCTAATCTCTATGCTACGAAAATGGCCGAACGCGGTTTTGTAACTTTATCCATCGACTTATCTTTCTGGGGAAGCAGCGAAGGAGAGCCTCGCAATGCAGTCCTTCCGGAGCTTTATGCGGAAGCCTTCAGTGCTGCAGTCGATTATCTGGGGACACGTTCATTTGTCGAACGTGAGCATATCGGTGTGATTGGGATTTGTGGCAGTGGAAGTTTTGCCATCAGTGCGGCAAAAATAGATCCTCGTCTGAAGGCCATTGTAACCATAAGTATGTACAACATGGGGACAGCCAGTCGTAATGGGCTGAAGCATGCCTTGACTTTGGAGCAACGGAAGCAAATCATGGTCGAAGCCGCCGAACAACGCTATGTAGAGTTCTTGGGTGGAGAAACCCGATATACTGGTGGAACTCCTCATGAAATAACAGAAAACTCCGATCCGATAGCACGTGAGTTCTATGAGTTCTACCGTACTTCACGGGGAGAATATACTCCTGAAGGAGCAACCCCATTGACCACTACACATCCCACGCTCAGCAGCAATGTCAAGTTTATGAATTTTTATCCGTTTGCTGATATTGAAACCATTTCACCACGTCCGATGCTTTTTGTTACCGGAGAGAATGCACATTCGCGTGAATTCAGTGAAGATGCCTACCGGCTTGCCGCCGAACCAAAAGAACTCTATATTGTGCCTGGTGCGGGTCATGTGGATCTTTACGACCGCGTGAATTTTATTCCGTTCGACAAATTGGAGGATTTCTTTAAGACATATTTGAAATAATAAAAGTTCATCCGACACAAATGCGTAGTTTTTTCTCCTGCATTGCTGGAATCTGGTTTATCCGAAGAATGCGTTGTCTTGACGTTAACTCCAGGTGCGGACATCCGTAACCTTGAATGCCGGTTCCGTTTACCGGCCGGGGTAAATGCTTTTACATACCGAGGTAAATGGATTTACATGCCCAGGTAAAAGCTTTTACGTGCCTGGGTAAATGGATTTACGTCGATAGTAAAATTTAGGTAAATATAATATTCTGATTATCAATTCTATTTAAACGCTGATTCAACTGCGCATGTATCGGGTGAACCATAAAAAAGAAGGATATGGGAATGAAATATGATATAATCATTCTTTTGAGTTACTTTGATGGAGGATATACCAGGGGAAGAAATAAAATCGATAACTAAACAATCAAATCATGGAAATAATTAAGAATAAGGACTATGAAGGCGAACGTCCTTTGTTTGCCACACACGACTTGCAATTGGAAAACGTAACGATTCATGCCGGTGAATCCGCATTAAAAGAGTGCAGTAATATCATAGCAGTGAACTGCCGTTTTGAAGGTAAATATCCTTTCTGGCACACGAATGGTTTCATTGTGAGAAGCAGCTTTTTTACGGAAGGAGCACGTGCCGCACTTTGGTATTCACAAAATCTCCAGATGATGGATACCGTGGTAGAAGCTCCGAAAATGTTTCGTGAAATGGATGGTATCAAATTGGAAAACGTACAACTTCCCAATGCGTTGGAAACGTTCTGGCATTGTCGTAATGTAGAATTAAAAAAGGTACAGATAGATAAGGCCGATTACCTGTTCATGCATAGTGAAAATATCCGTATTGATAATTATAGCCAGAACGGGAATTATTCTTTTCAGTATTGCAAGAACGTAGAAATTCATAATGCTGTCATTAATTCGAAAGATGCCTTTTGGAATACGGAGAATGTAACCGTGTATGACTCTGAATTGAACGGAGAGTATTTGGGGTGGCACTCTCACAATCTACGTCTGGTAAATTGCAGAATCTCGGGAACGCAGCCACTTTGTTATGCTCACGACCTTGTTATGGAGAATTGTATGATGGCTGATGATGCTGACCTTTGTTTTGAATACAGCAGTTTGCAGGCAACTATTAACACTCCGGTACATAGTGTGAAGAATCCGCGTACCGGCAGTATAACGGCAGAAAGCTACGGGGAAATCATTATGGATGGAAGTATTAAAGCTCCTGCTAACTGCGCACTGCAACTATGGGACAACTTAACTTGCTTTAGCGCATGAAGTACGATTTTGATGAAATAATTTCCCGTCGTAATAGCAATTCCTATAAATGGGATGCGGTGATGGAAGAGGGTGTTCTGCCTATGTGGGTAGCCGATATGGATTTCCGTACGGCTCCTGCTGTGGTTGAAGTGTTACGTAAGCGGATGGATCATGGCATTTTTGGCTATACCAAAGTCCCTCCGGTTTATTATGATGCCATTATAAACTGGTTCACGCGCCGGCATGGTTGGCAGATAGATAGAGATTGGATTATATACACTTCGGGAGTCGTTCCGGCTTTATCTGCCATAATCAAAGCCCTGACTGTTCCGGGTGACCGTGTGCTGGTACAAACCCCGGTTTACAATTGTTTCTTTTCTTCTATTCGTAATAATGGTTGCGAAATAGTAGCTAATCCCCTTGTATACACGAATGGAACATACCGGATTGATTTTGACGATTTGGCAAGGAAGGCTACCGATCCGAAAGTAAGACTATTGTTACTTTGCAATCCACACAATCCTGTAGGAAGGGTTTGGACCCGGGCAGAACTGATGTGTATCGGTGAAATTTGCCTTCGTAATGATGTACTGGTTGTAGCGGACGAGATACATTGTGAGTTGGTTTACTCGGGGCATACTTATATACCTTTTGCTTCTATTTCGGATGATTTCCGAACTCGTTCGGTTACCTGTACTTCGCCAAGCAAAGCATTCAACCTTGCCGGATTGCAGATTGCCAATATCTTTGCGGCTGATGAATCTGTACGTGTGAAAATAGATAAAGCAATCAATTTGAATGAGGTTTGTGACGTGAATCCGTTTGGTGTGGAAGCCTTAGTGGCCGCCTACAATGACGGGGAAGAGTGGCTGGAGGAACTGAAATGTTATCTGTCGGATAATTACCTGTACATGAGGACTTTTTTCAATAAGTATCTTCCACAATTTCCTGTTGTGAAATTGGAAGGTACATATCTGGTATGGGTAGATTGTTCGGTGCTGAATCGTAGTTCAAAGGAAATTGCAGAGTTATTATTGAAGGCAGAAAAACTTTGTATAAACGAAGGAAGTATGTATGGAGAAGCCGGTGAAGGCTTTATCCGTATCAATATAGCCTGTCCCCGACAGATATTGATTGACGGCCTAAATCGATTGAAGAGAGGTCTTAAAGAAATGAGTCTTTGCTATTGTCGGGATAGGTAGATGCTGCTCCATGATACAATTGAGTAAATATAAGAATAGTATTCCCGATAACAGTAGATAACTCTAAATAAGCCGGTGATAACTCATTGTTTTGTCTTTTCTTCGGTACTTTGCAGCTGTAACCCAAACAAAAAACGAAAAGATGAAACGGATTTACGTAACTTTAGTGTTTGTTGCTGCTGTCTGTTGGCAGGTGGCAGCGCAAAATGAAGACCGGATACTTTCTGCAGATAGCCTGATTACGATGGATGGACGTTTAGACAGTTTATACAGATCCTTGCCGGAAGTGATGGTGGTAGGTGAACGCCCGATAGTGAAAGCTATGCAAGGCAAACTTATATATGACCTGCCACGGCTCCTCCGGAATTTAGCGGTAGATAATGCTTATGATGCAGTGAAGGAGCTTCCCGGTGTCACGGAAATGAACGATAACCTTACTTTAGGTGGAAAGAGCGTTACTGTTGTATTGGATGGCAAAGTGACTACAATGACTCCCGAACAACTGAACACTCTATTAAAAAGTATTCCTGCCAGTCGTATAGAGAAAGCTGAAGTGATGTATTCGGCTCCAGCGCGTTATCAGGTGCGTGGAGCCATGATAAACATTTGTCTGAAGCAAGGTGATTCCGGAGCAGCTTCCCTGCAAGGAGAAATTTTCAGTGACTACCGGCAAAAGCATTATGAAAACCTGACTGAGCGTGCGAGCCTTCTATATTCCGGACATAAATTTTCTGTAGACTTTCTTTACTCTTACAGTCATGGACGGAACTATTTCTTGACGGATAAGAAGGCTTTGCACACCTTGTCGGATGGTACGATACATCCCATGAACACCAACGAATCTCAAAAAAGTCGTTTTAACAGACACAATTTACGCTTGGGAGGTGATTATCTTTTTGCCGACGATCATCAGCTCAGTTTGACATACAATGCCCAGTTTATGAATGGCTTTAATTTAAGTACAGTGAATGGTACACAAAGCTCAAATGCTCGTACCCGGATGGTCGATCAACTACATAACGGGCGGATCGATTATCACACCCCATTCGGAATGAAAGCAGGAGTGGAATATACTTATTATCATTCGCCTTCTTCACAATTGCTACATAGCCGGTTAGAAGGCGATGAATTGAATTTTCGTAGTAGCGATTCTCAGCGTATCAATCGTTGGAAGCTTTTCCTTTCTCAAGAACATGAACTGCCTAATGGATGGGGAGTAAACTATGGAGCTGTCTATACTACAAGTTTAGACAACAGCTATCAATATTATTATAATTCTGAGAATGACAACATGATGTTGGAAAGCAACAACATGAAATCTCGTCGGCGGGAACAAACACTGAATTTCTATGCCGGATTTAACAAGAGTTTTGGCGATAACTTGTCTTTGGATGCCTCGTTGGCTGCCGAACAATTCCATACGACTGTATGGAATGAATGGAGTCTATATCCGGCTTTTAATCTCAATTACACTCCGGCACCGGGAAACGTATGGCAATTGTCACTCAGCAGCGATAAAAGTTATCCCGACTATTGGGCAACTCAAAATGCCGTGTCCTATATGGGCGGAGAATATTCAGAAATTCATGGAAATCCTTATCTGAAACCGGAAATTAATTATCAGCTACAATTGACTTATATTCTGAAGAGTAAATATATATTCAATGTCTGGTATAGCCATACTAAAGATAATGCAACACAAACTCTTTATCAGTCCCCCGACCGATTAGTCGAGATCTATAAATACTTCAATTTTGATTTTGAGCAACAAGCAGGTATACAAGCTGTTGTTCCATTTACGATAGGTCGCTGGCTAAGTTCACGTTTTACGTTGACCGGCGTTTACGATCGCCAGAAAGACAGTGACTTCTGGAATATTCCTTTTGACAGGAAAGTATATTATGCCATGTTGAATATGAATCATACCCTGACCCTTTCTTCCCGTCCGGATCTCAGGTTGATTGTGAATGGGATGATGCGCAGTAAGGCAATACAGGGCATTTATGATTTACCGGTATCCGGCAATGTAGATGTAGCACTCAGATATACCTTTGCTGGTGGGAAAGCGTTGTTAACCTTTCGGTGCAATGACTTGTTTGAAACGGCTCAAATCTCTCCGCGTATTCGTTATGCCACGCAGAACGTAACAAACCATTATTCCGCTTTTCGTGAATTGGGTATCTCGTTTACCTATAAATTCGGAGGATATAAAGAGAAAAAACGTGAAGGTGTGGATACTTCACGTTTCAAGTAGATTTACTCTTAAAAATTAAGGAGGGGCTATTGGACAGGTATGGTTACTGTTATTTTAGTACCTTCCTTGTATGTCGGATCGATATTTATCTCTCCGGATAACCTGCGGATAATTAGTTGACACAGATATAGTCCTAATCCATTTCCCGGAGTAAACGTGTTGAGTTTCGAGAAACGTTCGAATACCTCTTTGTGCTTGTCAACCGGAATACCGCATCCGGTATCTGTCACACTGATATGAAGCCGTTGGTGTGCTTCATCCATGCGGTAACGGAGGGTGATATTTCCTTTTTCGGTAAATTTATTAGCATTGTTCAACAAGTGTTCTATGACCAATGATAAATATTTCTCATGGGTAGACAAAATGACAGGGTGTTCCGGTAAGTCCATATGATATTCTATATCAGGCTTATGATACTGGCTTAGTTGCTTCATTTCTTGTATGCAGATATGATGTAAATCGACTTGTTTACAAGGCAGTTTTTCCTGTGATACATCCAGGCTGGATACCTCGAGCATATTATTGATCAGTGAAGTCAGTAAGACCGTGTTCTTCTGCACCTCGTGTGAGAAGCTTTCGCGGTTTTCTTTATCTACTTCATCATTGAATATCAAATCAGAGAAACCGACAATGGCGTTAAGTGGTGTTCGTATCTCGTGGCAAATAGAATTAATGAAAGCTGTTTTCATCTTTTCACTTTCTTCGGCCTTTTGCTTGAGATTCCGGAGGTGAATCTTCATTTTTTTTTCTTTTTTCAGATTGTGATATAAATAAAGACAGATAACGATTACAATGGTCAGGATGATGAACAGGCATATCACTAAAATGCGTTTATTTTTTATTTCAAGCTGTGACTTTTCATTATTCAATTTGTTCACCTCATATTTTATTTGGAGTTCACTAAGTTGCTTTTGCATATTTTCAGTGTTTAGCGAATCTTTATACTGAGCAGATATTCTAAGGTATGCCAGCGCCTCCTTAAAATTGCCCATGGCCTCATATGTTTGTGATTGGATGTCGTAGAGTCCTGGCAGATTGTTTGGAATTATCGTTTGAGCTATTTGAATCAGACTGTCATTGGCAATTAATGCTTTCTCGTAATTAGGGTGAGGCTTTAAGTTCAAGTAATAGTTGTCCATTGATAGGAAATAATTGTACCGGTCGTACGGATTTGTCAGCTCCTTGTTCAGTTCTACTATTTGCTGCCAGTAATAATCCATCTTTTCGGGAGCTACCATGATAGCATTTGTCAACAGTGACGCATAGATTTGTAACTCACGTGCAGCCAGATTGTAAAAGGGGCGTTTTGCTTTGTAATGATCTTTATAATACAGTTGCTGATTTTCCAAATCTTCTTCCAAAAGACGGATCGCTGAGTCACATTCGTTCAAAAAGCTATAGATATTGGATAATTTCCAAACAATCATTGATACAAATTTAATGCGTTTCTCAGGAGGTAATTGCTTGGATAAGTTCATTGCTGTTTCCAAATAGGGGAGTGCTTCTTTCATCATTTCATTGGAATGAAGGCTACTTCCGGTGATATAAGCTTGTACGATTTTGCTGTATAGAGATGGTGCGTCCGATTTCTTTTCTTCCGTAAACTGCAATTCCTTCGCAATGGCCTCTTCTGTCTCGTTATGGCTGCATAGCATATCGAAAAAACGCATGTGAAGATAAGCTGATAAAGGAATTATTTCTTTGACATTATGAGTTGCTTTTATCAGATTCATATAATGATACGCTGAATCCATGCGGTATTCTTTAGCCTCTCCGCATGCAAGATCATTCAATGCATCAAGCATCATGGGTGTGTCACCTGCCTTTTTAGCTTCTCTATACATGCCAAGCAAATATGTTTTTTCGTCCGGTGTTTCAAAACAGATATCTGCCAGGTTTCTGTAGATACTGATTCGTTGAGCGGATACTGTTGTATGTTTTAGTTGTAGTAAGAGGCTGTCTTTTGCATGGTGATCTATAGCTGATACTATTCCGGTACAGATACATAGAGCCACAAAGATTATATATCGTATCATATTGCTTGTTTGTTTGTAAGTAGCAAATATACGTCTTTTTTCCCTGAAAAATCCAGCAATGATGTGGCATCTTTTTATCTCCACTAAAAAAAGGTAATAAAGACAACTTTGATATGGAGTTAATTGTTAATTTTGCGACTTCATTTACTAACTTAATAACTCCCAATATGAAATCAGACATAGAAATAGCACGTAGTGTTGAATTGAAGAAAATAAAACAAGTGGCTGAAAGCATCGGTATACCTCGCGATGAAGTAGAAAATTATGGCCGGTATATTGCAAAAATCCCTGAATATCTGATTGATGAAGAAAAGGTGAAACAGAGCAATCTGATTTTGGTCACTGCCATTACCGCAACGAAAGCAGGGATTGGTAAAACGACTGTATCCATAGGTCTTGCATTAGGATTAAACAAGATAGGTAAAAAGGCAATTGTTGCTTTGCGTGAACCTTCCCTGGGACCGTGTTTCGGTATGAAAGGAGGGGCAGCAGGAGGAGGTTATGCCCAGGTACTTCCGATGGAAAAGATTAATTTGCATTTTACCGGTGATTTCCATGCCATCACTTCGGCTCACAATATGATCTCTGCATTACTGGACAATTATTTATACCAGAATCAATCTAAAGGTTTTGGTCTGAAAGAAATTCTCTGGCGTCGCGTACTCGATGTCAACGATCGTTCATTGCGCAATATCGTAGTTGGTCTTGGTCCGAAAACAAATGGTATTACACAGGAATCCGGATTTGACATTACACCGGCTTCGGAAATTATGGCTATTCTTTGTCTTTCAAAGGATATAGATGATCTCCGCCGTCGTATCGAAAATATTCTTTTAGGCTACACCTATGATAACAAGCCGTTTACTGTAAAAGATCTGGGCGTGGCAGGGGCTATTACTGTCTTGCTGAAAGATGCTATACATCCGAATCTGGTACAGACTACCGAAGGTACCGCTGCATTTGTACATGGTGGCCCATTTGCTAATATTGCCCATGGCTGTAACTCTATTTTGGCAACAAAAATGGCGATGACTTTTGGAGATTATGTTATCACAGAAGCCGGCTTCGGTGCCGATCTGGGAGCAGAGAAATTTTATAATATTAAATGTCGTAAGAGCGGGCTTCAACCACGTCTGACAGTGATTGTTGCCACAGCACAAGGGCTCAAAATGCACGGAGGAGTAAGCCTGGACCGAATTAAAGAACCGAATCTTGAAGGATTGAAAGAAGGTTTGCGCAATTTGGACAAGCATGTTCGTAATCTTCATTCGTTCGGTCAGACGGTTATCGTTGCTTTCAATAAATTTGCGAGTGATACGGATGAAGAAATGGAGTTGCTTCGTGAGCACTGTGAGCAGTTAGGAGTAGGCTATGCTATCAATAATGCCTTTACGGAAGGAGGTGAGGGTGCTGTCGAACTGGCGAACCTTGTGGTTGAAACAATTGAAAACAAACCGTCTGAACCATTACAGTTTACATATGATGATGGAGACAGCGTACAGCAGAAAATCGAGAAAATCGCAATCAATCTATATGGTGCAAGTGTCGTGACTTATAGCACACTGACCCGTAACAAGATTAAATTGATTGAAGAAATGGGTATTGGTCATTATCCTGTATGTATTGCTAAAACCCAGTATTCTTTCTCAGCCGATCCGAAAGTATATGGTGCGGTAGATAATTTCGAACTTCATATTAAAGATATCGTTATAAATAACGGTGCCGAGATGATCGTAGCGATTGCGGGCGAAATAATGCGTATGCCGGGTTTACCTAAAGAACCACAAGCTCTGCATATTGACATCGTGGATGGTAATATTGAAGGATTGAGTTAAAGATAGTCCGATATAAAGCAATAAATAAATCCCCGCTATTCTTCTTGAAAGAATGGCGGGGATGACGGATATATAGAGTCCAGTGTGCTACTTTTTGATTCTTTCTAACACACTGTACGATTGTAGCTCCTTCTTATTATTGTATTGTTCAGAGCGGACAATTCCAATATTGGGTGCATACCATTCATATCCATAACCTTTTATTGTTTCCTGAGGAGTCCAGATATTCATTTCGTACTTTACTTTGGTACAATAGAATGCTCCTGCTGGAGTGTTTACCGTTTCGGTAGCAACAAATTCCCGGTCGAAGATAGAAATTTCGGCGCGGTTATTTTTATTGCCTTTTTGATAAAGACGCAGAGTGCCGTCATCAAACTCGTCATCGTCTCCCGGATTCATTGGATCGGAAAATGCATTCGGGTAATTCATTAAATCTCCCATCATATATACATCGGCATTCATCATATTAAGTGCAGTGGGGAATGTGGCCACGTCTCCCATACTCATAGAGAAGTTACCGTCATTGCAGCGAGCCACCATTTGCCCGGAATTGAGTGTTTTTCCGGAAGCATCAGTAAATGTATAGTTGGCTACTACTTCCATTCCTGAAGGGTAATCGTAGGCTTGGTCTACTCTGTAGACAAGGATGTTGGTGAGTTTACCATCAGCGGTGTAACAATTACGAGTGATTTGCTCACCTTCTTGATTAGGAAAGAAGAAGGCGCAATCCTGATTTTGAGCCATAGCTCCTGCAGCAACAAATAATGTAGTTGCAACCATTAAATTTCTTATTTTCATATCAGTTTAGGTATTAAGTGAATATCTTCTTTTTTTAACTACTTAACAACGGTTCTTGGGAAGGAAAGGTTTTAGGGTGGGGTGTTAATGTCATGTTAAAAGAGCAAAAAAAATGCCCGCAACTTTCTTCACAGAGAATTGCGAGCCCACGTATGTTATTGTTTAATACTAAAATGTGCTATTTAATAAGCGAAGATCGGATATTTTTCCATTGTCTTATTGACACGTGCACGTACTTGTGCTATCACTTCTTCGTTCTCTACGTTCGATAGAACGGTTTCGATCATTTCTGCAATCTCCAGCATCAGATCTTCTTTTGCACCACGAGTCGTGATAGCGGGAGTACCCAAACGGATACCTGAAGTCTGGAACGCAGAACGACTATCGAACGGAACCATGTTTTTATTGACTGTTATATCAGCAGATACAAGTGCTTTTTCGGCAACTTTACCTGTCAAGTCAGGATATTTACTGCGTAGATCTACCAGCATCGAATGATTATCCGTACCACCAGAAACGATGGTAAAGCCACGGTCAATTAAGGCTTGTGCCAATACGGCAGCATTCTTTTGTACTTGCTTCTGATATTCCTTATATTCCGGTTGCAAACACTCACCGAAAGCTACGGCTTTAGCTGCAATTACATGTTCCAGCGGACCACCCTGTATTCCGGGGAATACAGCTGAGTCGAGCAACTGAGACATCATTTTAATTTCTCCTTTTGGAGTTTTCTTTCCCCATGGATTGGGGAAATCTTTACCCATCATGATTACACCGCCACGAGGTCCCCGCAAAGTCTTGTGGGTAGTTGAAGTTACGATATGAGCATATTTCACCGGGTTGTCCAACAGTCCTGCTGCAATTAATCCGGCAGGATGTGCCATATCAATCATAAGGATCGCACCCACCTTATCGGCAATTTCGCGCATACGTTTGTAATCCCATTCACGAGAGTAGGCTGAACCTCCTCCAATTATCATTTTGGGTTTCTCACGTAATGCCACTTCTTCCATCTGGTCGTAATCCACGCGACCGGTTTCCTGTTTTAAATTATATTCGCAGGGAGTGTAAATGATTCCCGAAGTATTTACTAATGAACCATGTGAAAGGTGACCTCCGTGTGCCAGGTTCAGTCCCATGAACTTGTCGCCCGGGTTCAACACAGCAAGAAATACAGCAGCATTAGCCTGTGCTCCTGAGTGAGGTTGTACATTGGCCCATTCTGCACCGAAAATCTCTTTCAAGCGGTCGATGGCAATTTGTTCACTCTGGTCTACCACCTCACAGCCGCCATAATAGCGTTTACCCGGATATCCTTCCGCATATTTGTTGGTAAGACAAGATCCCATTGCCTCCATCACCTGATCACTCACGAAATTCTCTGATGCGATCAGCTCAATGCCTTTCAACTGACGTTGATGTTCTTTTTCGATAATCTCGAGAATTAAATCGTCTCTTTTCATTATTTGTTATAATAAGATTAAAGTATATCTTGAAACCTTTATTATTATAATCGCACAAATTTAGGTAATATTTAAAGAGTGTGCAACCTTTTAGCTAAAAAAGTTATTTAAAATATAACTCCGAGTGAAAAACTAAGTACATTATCACGGCGTCGAAAAGTGATATTACTTACTTCGGGCTTACCTTCGACGTCTATATTATCGTAAGTAACAGACTTCGACAAGTTGCGAAGTCCTTGTTCATAACGGAAATCGAAAAAAATACGTGAAATGCTGACGCTTACTCCGATCACTGCGCTGGCATTGAAGGGATGTAACCTCTCATGGATGCCTTGCTGGTCGAAGTTCTCAAAGGTGATTTTATTTTTTTGATTCCACAGATATCTTAGTTTCGGTCCGGCAAAAAGAGACATGCTGTAAGGGCCTTGTCTTACTACGTGATAGCCGTAAAGCAACGGAAAATCAATACTGTGAATAGTTGAATTAACCGATGCATAGTCAGGTTCGATATCGGGATGTTGTGAACCCAGTTTGTCGAAAGTGATTTCGCATCTGCTGATGTTATACGATATCTCGGGCTGTATAAAATGTCTCTTCATGTTGAAACGCATGAAGAGAGCACCGAAATAACCTATTTTATAATTATTCTGAATCTCGTCAATGGTTACATCTTTGATTTTCAGATTGGAAACCAAAAACATGGAAGAGTTAAAACCACCCCTGATTCCTACATTTATTTTGCGGTCATCCGGGCGTTTTTCCTTTTTATGATCACCTTCACCATAAGCAGCAAAAGTAATCCACATATATATAAAAAGGAGAATCACTCGTTTCATAGCTTCACTTTGTTTTCTTTTCTACTGACCAACCGAATTTACCGATCTTTTCTCCCAGATTATAATATCCCCCATGTACATATACAAGCGGATTAGCTTCTGCCAGTTCCAGTTTTCCGGTTTCCCGGTTTAAGTGACGGTCATCCGCCCGAATGTTTACCACATCGGCAATAAACATATCATGTGATCCTAAAGATACAATTTCTTTTACCCGGCATTCGATACAAAGGGGAGATTCCTCAATGAGAGGCGCACTTACCACCGTGCATTTACCCGGTGTCAGTTTCATTTCTTCAAATTTGTGATAATCCTTACCCGACCGTACCCCACACCAATCTGTTGCAAAAGCCATATCCCGGGTTGTCAGGTTGATCACAAACTCCATATTCTTTTTTATAATAGGATAGGAGTAGCGTTCGGGACGGACAGAAATATAGCACATCGGTGGATTGGTACAAATGGTTCCGGTCCAAGCTACCGTAAGTATATTGTATTCACTTTCATTGTTTCCGCAACTTACCAGTACGGCAGGCAACGGATAAATCAGGGTTCCGGGTTTCCAGTCTTGCTTCATCTTTTTTATTAATAGCGTGCTATATGCGCTACAAGTGCTATTACGTCATAGCACAGTATTTTAAAACTCGTAGCGCTGTGGCACGTAACTAAATGATTGTGATCTCTTCTCTTTTCTGTTCTTTTTCGCAATAATGGCATTTTATAACGCAACTATCCTTGTCAATCACATGGAATAACGTGGCCATCGGTTCATTGTTCGTAATACATTTCGGGTTGGCACATTTCACTATACCTTTTAACTCGTCCGGCATACGTACCTCTTTCTTTTCTACCACTTCGTAGTCACGGATAATGTTTAGTTTTACATGAGGTGCTACTACGGAAATACGGTTGATTTCTTCGTCACAGAAGAACTTGTCAGCAATCTTGATGATCCCTTTCTTACCCAGTTTCTTGCTGTCCAGATTGAATCCGATAGTAATATTGGTCGTCATGTGTTCCAACCCAAGCAGTGAAACTACAGTAAAGAGTTTCTCCGAAGGGATATGGTCAATAACAGTGCCGTTTTTCAGTGCGGCCACTTGTAGTTCTTGTTTATTCTCGCTCATGATTTTATAAAATATCTTGTAAAGTGATTCCTAATACATCGCAAAGTATAGCTTGACGGGCATAGAGACCGTTCTGTGCCTGCTGAAAGTAGTAAGCTTTCGGACTATCGTCCACGTCATAAGCTATTTCGTTAACACGTGGCAATGGATGCAGTATACGGAGGTTGGGACGAGTGTTTTCGAGCATTTTCGCTTTCAGGATATATACATTCTTCACCCGTTCATATTCCATTAGGTCAGTGAAACGCTCACGTTGTACGCGGGTCATGTAAAGAATGTCCGCATCCTTAATTACCTCTTCGTTGAAGTCTGTGTGCTCCACATATTTTATGTTATGTTCTTTGCAATAAATCTTATATTCTTCCGGCATCTTCAGCTCTTCGGGAGCAATGAAGTGGAAAGTCGGATTAAAATGCCGCATTGCCATCAGTAAAGAGTGTACTGTACGTCCGTATTTCAGGTCACCTACCAGATAGATGTTCAGATTCTCCAGTGTACCTTGTGTTTTATAAATGGAATAGAGATCGAGCATTGTTTGTGAAGGGTGCTGATTGGCTCCGTCTCCGGCGTTTACGATAGGCACAGGGGCCACTTCACTGGCATAGCGTGCTGCTCCTTCCAGAAAATGCCGCATTACAATCACGTCAGCGTAGTTACTAACCATCATAATTGTATCTTTCAGAGTTTCCCCTTTGGATGAACTGGTGGCTTTAGGATCCGAGAATCCGATAACCCGTGCGCCCAGGCGATTGGCAGCGGTTTCGAAACTTAGCCGAGTGCGGGTAGAAGGTTCAAAAAATAGGGTAGCCACTACTTTACCTTCCAATAACCGGCGGTTGGGATTCTTCTCAAATTGTTTCGCCATTTCGAGCATATAGAGGATTTTTTCTTTCGAATGCTCCGCTATGGTTACTAAACTTCTGTTTTCCATATCGTTATATGTTTATTGATATATCCTTTATTTCGGTTTGTAAAGATACGAAGAAAAATACAGGTTCTGCAAGATTTTCATCGTCTTTTTATGAGTAATTCCACCACTATGATTATTTATATTTTGCATAATTATTTGGAAAATATGCGTAATAGTATTACCTTTGCACCGTAATTAATGAATGATATGAACCGATTGTTTACTACATATAGCATACACAATGCCGTGCAAGAAAATAAGATTCTGTACGGACACTGCATTGTGCATGTACATTGGTTTAGCGGATTTATCTGAATTACTCCCTGTTTTGTAGTTTGATTTATCTCTTTTCGTTCCCTTATTAAATATAAGGTGAAAGGGAGGATCTGTCCGGCAACTCATACATAAAAGTTGCCAGGGATTGCATTGTGTAACTTTTTAAAATATACGAGTATGTTTTCCATTATATCTATCATGTTTTTAGGTATTGGCATCGGTTATTTGCTGCGTAACCTGAAATTTCTGGAGAAAGTAGAAAAGAGTACTTCGCTTACGATATTCCTGCTACTTTTCGTGCTGGGCCTTTCGATAGGCTCCAATAGTTTAATCGTAAATAATCTGGGTAAATTCGGATGGCAAGCCATTGTGTTGGCCACTTCAAGTATCTTGGGCAGCATGTTGGCTTCTTTTCTCGTATTACGCCTGTTTTTCAAGAAAGGAGGAAAATCATGAAAGGTAGTCTGATTGTTGTCGCATTTTTCTGTATAGGCTGTCTGGTCGGAATCTTCAATGATTTCCAGTTTGACATGCACAATCTTTCTATGTATATACTTTATGCGTTGATGTTGCAGGTTGGCATCAGTATCGGAAGCAATAAGAATCTGAAATTTCTGATCAAAAGTCTACGCCCCAATATGCTTTTAGTGCCGATAGCTACTATTGTCGGAACCCTTCTTTTTTCAGCTTTTGCCAGTTTATTGTTGAGTCAGTGGAGTGTATTCGATTGTATGGCAGTGGGAAGTGGATTTGCATATTATTCCCTTTCATCCATCTTGATTACTCAGTTTAAGGAAGCTTCTGTAGGATTACAGTTGGCAACGGAACTTGGTACAATTGCTTTGCTGGCCAATATTTTCCGCGAAATGATGGCCTTGCTGGGCGCACCACTGATCAGGAAATATTTTGGGAAACTGGCCCCTATTTCTGCTGCCGGTGTAAATTCAATGGATGTATTGTTGCCGTCCATTACTCACTATTCGGGAAAGGACATGATACCTGTTGCCATCTTTCACGGAATCCTCATTGATATGAGTGTACCTTTCTTTGTTTCATTTTTCTGCAGTTTATAGTTATATTTCTTCATTAACTATCTCCCAGCCATTAATCTTGATAATGACCGGGATGTAGTTATCGAAGGATATTTCAATGGTGAAATTATGGTTATGCTCAAAATCAATATTGGGATTTCCGCCTATGAGTTTACCAATAAGATTCTCATCATAGCGGATTGTACCTGTTTTGTCGGCAATTCGCAGCCGGGGTTCTCTATCCTTTTCCAGTCTCATTACATTGAAGTCGGCAATCAACGGATCTGATTGTCCCGATGATGCTTCATAAATGGGAATATAGCTTATCTGGTCATCATCGGAGAATTGTGAATCATATCCATACTTACCGTTATTATCCTCTATATAAATGTTGTCACTTCTGTCTTGATTCAAATTATGAGCAATGACCCGGATATGATTCGTCATTTGTTTCAAGTTTATCAATACAATTGTTTTTTCTTTACTGTTAAGCCCGACTATATCGTGCATACCGTGATAGAGCAGTTTGGGCTGATTGATTACCCGGTTGTCCTCCTGACGTTTTACAGATAGAAAGAAATCATCGATATAAGTTTTTCCCGGCACACATTCAGAAGTCTGATAAGTACTTTTATCATAGCCACCCCATGCTACAAATTGGTAACTGCCCTGTTTGTAAGGCAGCTCCATGACATAATCGTCATTGATTGAAGTCATAGAATCGTTTACCTGAGAGATAAAAAGCCCTTTTTCATCGAATATGAAAACAGCCAACCGATCGATACCTTGTGGAGTGCTCTGCCTTGAGTCTGCATTTGTATCATAGCTGAATTTGAGGGCCAACCCTCCATCATCCCGGGGACATCCGGACATATCTTCCCGGATGCAATTCGTGAGTACGAAAGGCAATATAATGAATATGAATACTCTGAATCCGGCTTCTATCTTGCAGGTGAACATTCTGTGGGACATTAATTAGCTGGTTATAAATCGTGATCTTCTTCAATTACTTCCCAAGGGATAATCTGGATGTCGACTCCAATCCATGAATTAGGCTTGATTGGTTCTCCGCTGTCAAAGTTATCCGAAGGATTTCCCGGTGCTTGTATAGAATTGATGTTGATCTTAAAATATTGGTTTCTGTAGATATTATAAGGAGCCTGTGGTGTGACTGCATCACCGTTAACAAAAATATGATAGTAACACAATCCGTTGCTATACGTATTCTCCGATAATAGGTAGGCCCCATTGATAGATGGCATTTGCGGAGTATTTGCGACACATAGCTCCGCAAACTTTTCTGCCGTAGGTCCATCTATAAAGTAATTGGCAACACCATCGGCAGTCCGCACGACAAAGAATGTTTTATCCGCCGGTTTCGGATTGACGATGATTTCAAAATCAGCCGCAACTGTAGGGGGATTTATTTTGGCAGATATGATGTTAGTGGGTGTAAATACCCCGCTGACACTGATAAAAGTTGCTGCATCCACATTGGATGTACCCGAAATATACTGGAATGCATTTTCCGTAGCATAAGAAAAAGAGGTAGGCACATCAGCCGAAGCATAAACGTTGATGGCATCTGCTCCCCTCGTAAAATCTGCTGCGGTATAATTAGCCCAGTTATAGTCTTTGATGAGAGCGTCCCTGTTATCCTGAATAAAGTAGAATTTTTTATTCAGGTTTCTCCAGCCGAACTTCAGATCTGTCATCGTTCCGCCTCCATTCACTACAAAGCTCTGTGATTGGAACACCGCCGCTTTTGCAGTGACGCGATTTACAGAAATGGTTATGTGATTGTTTTCGGCTTCACTTTTCTTCTCATATAAATCAGTAGCGGGCGTAAGGGTCGGATAAGCACTATTGAACATGACAAATCCATTTGTTTGATCGGCCAATTTTGTTATTTCTTGTGTGAAATCTTTATAGCTGAATGCACCTAATCCATTAGAAGTAATATAGTTCACTATTTCTGCATTAAGGTTTACTCCCGCAAAAATATATTTATCCGTCTTTTTGGTACTGACCGGTTGGCTGGTCACCCAGGTAGAACTCCCGGCTGGTTTCTGTGTGAGCGTACCTCCTGCGACTGTAAATTCAGCTACAGTAGGTGTATTGGGAGATTCTGCGTCATAAATAAACACATGTAGGGATTTCACTGTATTTTCCGCTGCAATTCCCGGATCTGTAGATACTGCACGTGTCTTCGATGCGTGGGGAATGCTGATGGAAAAAGAGGCATATGCATCCGGGGCAATTACGTCCGGATTGCTGGGCTGGTCAACCCAATCATTGTCATTGCTGCATGCGGCCATAGTCAATGCAACCAGTGTAGTCATAAAGATTTTACTTGTTTTCATTATCTTTTTATTTAAGTGGATATACTACGTTTTTTTCAGATAACAAATATACCTTCCAGACAGCAACGATTTGTGACTTTAAAAATGTATTTATAAACAAAAAGTGTCTATTGAAGCAACCCCTGAAAAAGAAAGCTCTGATAATGCAACGCACCGTCATCAAAGGGATTGTTCGTTTCGATAGGCGCAACAAAAGTTACAGATTACTTGTTTACAGATAAAAATATAAAAACAATGATTATGCGTGATATAAATACAGATTTAATAGATGCAATGAAAATATACTTACCCAAGGGGAATAATCTTGCAAATGCGCTGATGGACATTCTTTACCTTGGCAAAGAAGCTACTTACAGGCGGTTGCGGGGTGAAGTGCCGTTCACTTTTGCCGAAGTTGCCACCATATCTCAACACATGGGCATTTCTCTTGATAAAATAGTAGGGGCCGATTTGAATGACAACGCTATCGTTAATCTGAATATGTTGCAATGTCAATGCCCTGCGGAGACCTATTATTCTATTATTGATTCGTATATAAAGTTGTTCGGTCAATTGATTGAACGGGAAAGTTCGGAAAGAAGTACCTCCTCAAATACCGTTCCGCAAACCCTGTATTTAAAGTATGAAGCCTTATCCAAATTCCAGCTTTTCAAATGGATTTACCAACATGAAAGCACATATGCAGGCAGGCATTATGAAGATTTGGAGATTCCGGAAAAATTGATTGACAAGCAAAAAGAATTTGTAAATTTATCCCAGCTATTCCAGACAACCAATTATATATGGGATAAAGAGATATTTATCAGATTGGTCAATGAGATCAAGTTTTTCTTAAATATCAATCTGATATCAGAAGACAGTGTAAAAAGAATAAAGAAGGAATTATTGGTATTACTGAATGAATTGGAGGAGATCTCAGCTCAGGGAAAATATTCATCCGGAAAAGATGTGAAAATATATATATCCGATATCAATTTTGAGTCTACATATAGTTATGTAGAAACAGATATCTACCATCAATGCCTGATAGGGGTCTTTTCTATTAATTCCATAACTTCGAAAGATGATTTGCTATTTCAGCATTTGAAGGCATGGATACAGTCATTAAAGAAGTATTCAACTTTGATTTCGCAGAGTGGTGAGGTTCAGCGAATCCATTTCTTTAACCGGCAACAAGAACTGGTGACAAGTTTATGACGAAGTTTCGAAAATGGATACACGTCTTTACACACATTTCCGATTGTTGCATAATTGGACAACAAATTCATGTGAGATGTGATAATAGAAAAATCTTTGTTTACACCATTCATTAAACGCCACGGATTCCTTCCTGAAAAAGTCCATCTTTGTATCTGAGAAAATAAACCTAAACCCTAATGAAAAAATTAATGGTTATTCTGATAACCGGCCTTTTATATATGTCATGTACCGACAGTATGGAAGTGCCCGGAGATGCAGATAGAAATAATACAGAGGATGTATCGGTAAGGTTAGTGATAACCATACCGGCCTCCACTACATATGCCCGGACGCGAGGAACATTTGCGACGACCGATCATGAGTCTAAAATCAGTGAGATTCAAGTGTTAGTGTTTGAAGAAGGTAAATATAAGTACCGTGTACCCGGCATATCCATCAACAACACTTCATCCGCTGCTTCTTTTAAAGCTTTATTAAAATCAAGCAGTTCGCCTTTAAAATTACTCATATTAGCCAATGCTACCGATGCGGTAATAGCCAATGAGCCTTCGGTTGATGATAGCGAAGATTTGGTGAAAAAGAACATCAATCTCCGGTTCAACAATATCACTTCCGATTTTCCAATGTATGGGGAGTATGAATTGCCCGGCGGATTAGAAGCAACGGTTATAAATAATATTACCGGGATAAAGATGTTACGTTCCATTGCCCGGGTAGACGTGAAAGCTACGGAAGTGGCAAACTTTAAGCTGTCAGGGGTGAAAGCATATCGTGCCAATGACCACTTACAGATAATACCCGATGAAACCGGAGTCGTCAGGGTTACGCTTCCGAGCGTACCTGCCGGAAGTACCGGAAATGTAAACAGTGTCCTGTATCCTGTACCTGCTGAGGACCTGAATGAATTTTCAGCCCAACTCTACTTGCCTGAGGCCGATTCACCAGCCCCGGACAATCGGGTCAGTCAGGCAACCTGTATTATTGTGGAGGGTTATTATGAAGGAAGTGATCAACCGGGTTACTACCGTATGGATTTTGATCCCGATAATGTTGAAAATGCTTTCGGGCAAGTACTTCGTAATCATAAGTATATTTTCAATATAAAGAAGGTCTCAGGTCCGGGGTGGGGTAGTCCGGACGAAGCGGCGAATAATCGTTCCGCCCATATCGTAGCCGAAGTACAGGCATGGGATGATTATACCATTGACATGAGTTTCGATGGAGAACATCATTTTGGGGTGTCTTCGCGAGAGATCATCCTCAAGAACAAAGCCGGTTCGGCAGGAATCATCAGTGTGAATACCGATCTTCCGGATTATACTTTACAATGGGCCGATGCGGCAGGAACTCCCCAAGGAACCGCCGACCAGTCATTGGCAAATGAATTCTTTAAAGTAGAAAAAACACAGAATGGGAGTCAACTGGTGATTACAGCTCTGCAGAACAATTCGGCAAGCAATATCCGCCGTACTCAAAACTTTATGATTACAGCCCATCGATGGCGTATTTTAGTGAATATACAGCAGAGATATGATGTCGCTGCCTACAAAACAATTGATCTTTTAACATTCAATGCCGGTTTGGGATATTTAGGAACGAATATAATTGGCTCTGGCAATGCAGAGGCGCGCGCAACCGGTCTTCGCGGAATACTCAATAATCAAAATAATTTCGGTCCGGCCGGAACAGTTGAATGCGGAGGATATAATCTGATTGGCGTGAGTGCGAGCAATAATAATCTGACAGATGCTCTTTTCGCGGCTTTTGATGTCGTTTATGTCCATTATATGAGCAATTCTTTATTCGGGATCTCGGATGCCCAGAAAGCGCACAATTGGGTGAAGACTAAAAAGAACCGTGTATTGATTGTTTCTTATGATGCCAGTGATGTCAGCCAGAATTTATTAAAAGAGATATTGGGTGGAAATAGTGGCATTTCTTTTTTAACGAGTAATACCGGTCCCTATCCTTTGGCAACTCTTGAGGATGGTAATAGCTACTTTACTACTAACGGGCCTTTTACCATTGCTCCATATACTCCTGTCAATACTGACTTCTCTTTACGCAATTATGATGCTTATCATGGCGAGATACAACTCAATACAGATGCATCCAAAGGTATTGCTCCTATACTAATGGGGCCTGCAGGAGGTATTGTTTTGGGCGTTGACTATTCAAGGAGAATCGTTTATTGGGGAGATACGGATATTGGCAGTTCGGTATCCAGTTCAACGTCTACTACCGATAACCGTATAAACAATAATTCCGGGACCATTAATAATAATGCCTCCAAACTGATAGCCAATGTTTTTGCCTGGATAGCGGAGACTGTACTGTATGGAGAGTGATTACTATTCTCCGAGTGTAGCAAGCAAATCGTACGAAGGTACAAAAAACAATGTGCCTGTTACCGGAGTACTGAAGTCCAACAAACGATCGGTGTTCCCCACAGGGTCACCAATAAACATGTTCTCCAACATTTTGCGGGTAGTACTGAAGGTGCTGGCATAGCCGATAAAGTATGTTCCATATTCTCCTTTAGAAGTGTTGGCAAACGGCATATTGGCACGTACGATTTTCAAATCGTCACCGATATTGGTTACGGCATTGTGGGCATTTTGCGGTTTCTCTTCGTCCGACAATTCCACATCATTATATTTGCGGCGGCCAATCACCTTTTCTTGTGCTTCGACCGGAAGCGAGTTCCATGCTACCATGTCATGGATATATTTCTGCACAAAAACGTAACTGCCTCCTGCGAATTGCGGGTCTTCGTCACCGACAACCGCAAAATGATAAGGGTTTTCATCTACGGTCGGATTCTCCGTACCGTCTACAAAACCGATGATCGCTTTTCCGTCCATATATCTGAATCCGTGTGTTTCATCGATGGATTCTGCCACACCTTTGAGTTTTTCGTCAATTATAGAGGCAAATTCAAAACAGAGCCCCATCTGTTTAGCCCGGATGTGCAGTAACAAGTCGCCCGGGGTAGATACAGCTATATATTTATCTCCTTTTATCTCTTCAAAGGTACTTAACTCTTTAGGTTTGTCCAACTCCGGAAAAAGTCTGCTCCAAGCATCGGCACCAAACCCTATCGTACAGCTAAATTGCATATCAGGAAAACGGTTACGCATACTGCGTATCAGGGCGGAGAAGTTAGCACATACATCTTTTACTTGCTTGATTGCATCGTCCGATTGCTTCAGTCCATAAACAATAAAAATAGCGTTTTCGCCTTGTTTCTCAGTTACATCTTGTGGTATATTTCCACCGAATAATTCTTCATGTACATTCATACTTTCCTATATTTTAAAGTTGTTGTTTATTGTAGTCGCTCTGATCTGATCAAATCAGATTTTATTCTTTTCTATATATCATATAACTTAAAAGACTTGGCTTAGGTTCATTCGGAGGTTTGATTTTGTTCACCACAGGATACATCGGCAAACATACCTTGTATAAACTCTGTGGTGAACTTTGTTATATTACGGTTTTACGTATTTGGCGACATTACTCAAGCGCTTTTCCTGTACCGACAGGCCAATATGGATTCTGATACATCATGGATGTATTGATGTCTTCCGGATTGGTGGCCGACAATTGCAAATCCTGTAGTCCGAGTGGTTCCAGATAATAAGCTTTTTTCCAGGTATATCCGTCATAAAGTTGATTATTCGTTTGTGTCCTTCGCAGTGGTCGTACGTATTTCCCGTCCGATTTCGGCGACATGTTGGCAGATGTGCTGCCATCGGCTACTACAGCAGACTTTTCATTTCCGTCTTTATCCGTGGTTGTGTAGAGTTTATAGGCTTCATCCCAGAAGTTGATGCCTTCTACAATATACGGTTGTGTAAATAACCGGTCCCAAGAGCGCCATCTCTTCAGGTCATCCCAGCGCATGCCCTCGGCGATAAATTCGCAGCGGCGTTCACGGCGAATATTGTAAAGCGTCGCATCTACCATTCGGTCTCCCGAGTAAACTCCGAGGTCGTCTTCGCGGCTCAGATCCGTACTATTGATCGTCTTCTGATAGTCTTCATCGACACCGGCACGTCTGCGAATGGCTTTCCAGTAGTCCTGTGCCTTACTGTCTAACGAACCATTCTTCTCATAACAAGCCTCAATATAGTTAAGATATGCTTCGGAAGCACGAAAAATAGGACAGGCATTGGTCCCCAGCAATTCGTCCGATCTGCTTTGTTCGTCATCATACGGATAGAACTTACGGGAACGATAACCGGTGATATCACGTGTCTGTTCCTGATCACTGATTACTGTAGATTTTACCCAAGGTACAGGTACGGGATTCGTTACCATGTTTCCCGCCTGGTCCTTATTGTAATTCTTCACTGTATCTGCTCTTTCATCTGTCATCCACGCATCTTTTTCTCCCCACACAAACAGTTGCAAGCGCTCGTCGCGGTCTTTCTTTTCATCAGAAACCGTTCTGTCATCAATAGCATTGTTGCTTGCATAGATAGGCATACCGTCTTTCATCAGAAATGTTTTGATCAGTGAACGTGTCAGTCCGGTGCGGTCTCCGTTTTTAAGGCGTGCACCTACACAATGTGATACGGTAAGTGACAGGTTATATTGTTTCCACAGCAGTACTTCTTCCACATTCGAAAGATCCGGCTGGCTGAACATTTCGAAATAAGGATTCCACCCATAAAGTGTATTGTATGGAGGATTCATTACATGCGAGTTTTCTGCCAGTTGAACATGATCGGCAACTGCTGCCGCTGCTTGCATTGCTTCCGTCAGGAAGAAGTTTATTTCTCCTGCTATATCGAATGTTTTTCCACTGTTATAGCTCATTACGGCTCCGGGCCATGTTGGATCACCCGGTACGCGCCCCGTTCCCTGATGATATTTCTCGAAGGTTGCTTCGAACAGTGCAACTCTTGATTTCAGCACCAATGCAGCCTGTTTGTTAATACGCTGGTTATTCTGGAAACCACGTTCTTTCAGGCGACTGATAGCTTCGTCAAGATCTTTTAGAATGAAGCGTGCCACTTCATTGCGCGGTGCGCGCTGACTTTTCTTGATCAGTGTTTCGGAGTCGTCCGGCAATACTTCGGTAATGATGGGATAATCGCCAAAACGTACCAATGCGTTATAATACGCCAGGGCACGGAAGAAATAAGCCTCTCCGATATACTGCTTCAACAATTCTGCATCTCCGGGAATCGTACCCTCTTTCTCTTTCGGCAGTACTTGTTCAAAGAGATAATTCCACACACGAATGCGGTTCAGAGGTTCCTGAATATTTTTCCCTTCGGGCACCTGTTTGTTTCCCGCAAAATAATCAAGGTTTCCATCATCACTCAATAAATTGTCGGTGTTAGCATCATTTCTTACCACTCCGGAGTTCCATGCCCTTTGGTGATACATCTTGGTTGTATTTGAATTTTCAAGGTAGTCGTCATAGTAATTGATAACATAGCTTCCCACTTGATCTACTGTGTTGAAGTAATCTTCCGGAGTGATATCACTGATTGGCGAACGGTCCAGGAAGTCGTTGCATGAAGTCAGTGCCAGTCCGCCCATTCCGATTAACGAGCAGAAACAGATATGTTTCAGTTTTAGTTTCATCATTTGTCTGGTAAAATTAGAAGTTAACATTTAAGCCAATAGAAATCGTTCTCTGCAAAGGATAGAGCTTACCGTCTCCCCAGTCGCTACCCAATAATTCCGGATCAAATACTCCGCTGATTCCCGAGAAGGTCAACAGATTGTCTCCGGACACATAAACACGTACCGATTCCATTGCTGCTTTCCGGGTCCATGTTTTGGGCAGAGTGTAGCCAATCTGGGCATTCTTCAGACGGCAATATGCGGCATTCTGTAGATATCCGCTTTGTACTTTCTGGTTTTTATCCGTATTAAAATAGGGTTTTGGGTAGTAAGCATTAGTGTTTGCACCGAGAGGATCACCTTCCGGACGCCAATAGTCCATGTGCTCTTTAAATGCAGTTGATTGCCATAATCCGCCATTTGCTCCCCAGAAGTACGGACCGTCCAACCAGTAATCTCTTTTCATCACTCCCTGCAGGAATACTGAGAAATCGAATCCTTTCCATGCTCCGGTCAGTGTCAGACCGAAATTATACCTGGGTGTGCTGTTACCGATAATTGTTAAGTCACCATGATCTTCCAGAGTGTTCGATCCGTTGTTAACCCCTTCTTTTCCATCCAGGTTTGCATACATAATGTCACCGGCTCCCCAGTTTGTTCCCCAGTTGGGTGTGCCTCCGTTGGCCAGGTGCGCATTCATTTCCTCTTGGGTTTGTGCGATACCAACAGTTTTGTATCCCCAGATGTCACCCAATATCTGTCCATTATAGTATACGTCCGAAGAGAGTGAATTCGTCGGGTTTGGATATTTCAGTATCTTACGTTTTCCATCAGATAAAACGAATCGCGCACTATAATCAAACTCGCTGATGCGGTCTCTCCATGAGAGCTCCAGCTCCCAACCGTATGATTTCATGTCGCAGTTGTTCACTTGAGGGGGTAGAGCTCCCAGTACGGGGGGTAATATAGGAGCAGGACCTATCATATCGTATGTGTAACGGTTATAATAACCGACCGATCCTGTCAGGCGATTATTGAGCAAACCAAAATCCAGACCGAGATCCCATGATTCAATGGTTTCCCATGTCATCAGTGAATTAACGATGCCCGGCAGTTGAGCTGTATTTTGTTTCTTGCCGTCGATCAGCCATCCGGAATTGGCAGATCCCGTAATCATATTTTGATAAAAGGGATACCAGGCATTGGCCTTATCCGTGTTGTTGTTGCCAAGCTGCCCCCAAGAGCCCCTCAGCTTTAAGGTGCCGATAATACCGGCCAAAGGACGGAAGAAATCTTCACGTGCGATATTCCATCCGGCTGAAAAAGAAGGGAACAATCCCCAACGCTTATCGCCTACAAACCGTGAAGAACCGTCATAACGCAGATTGGCTTCTAACATATACCGCTCTTTGTAGTTATAGTTCACACGTCCGAAGAAACCGGCAATTGCTCTTTCGCGTGCCCATGCATTTGCCTTCTGATTGTCCTGAGTCAATCCTAAAGAAGGAACATTCGAACTGATCAGGTCAGTTCCGAATCCGGTCATTCCGCTTGGCCGGAAAAGTTCGGCGTTGAAACCACCCATCACTTTAAAATAATGATCACCGATTGTTTTTGCATAGTCGCTGTAAATGTTGCCGGAGAAGTAATCTTCATCTTCACGTTCGTCCTGAACCTCTGAATATCCGGCCGCTCCACCGTTCCACGACAATAAGTAAGGTTTGTTGTTCACGTCATATCCATAGATCGGTAATACTGCCCAATGTTGCTTTCGTGTATAGGTACGCATACTTCCCTCTACTACAATTCGCCAGTCTTTGACGGGCTCGAAGATAGCTTGCAGCTGATTGGTATACCAGTTTTTCTGGCTCGTTTGCACACCTCCCTCTTCCAACTGAATGATTTCCATATTGGGCATGTAATGACCGTTCGGATCCATAGGAGCACAGGTCGGCCAGCGGCGGGCAATGTTATGAAAAAATGCGCCTGTCATGTAAGTTGGGCGGTCATAGTCTTCACGGGTCCATTTGCTCGTGTAAGTTTAACGTGATCCACTCCGCAGGTTTTGCCGAGATTTTAGCATTCATCGTATAACGGTTGAAATTATCTTCGCCGTGCTTGATAAGGCCATTCTGATTCAGGAAACTGCCGCTGATCATATAAGTCAGCTTCTCTGTTCCTCCACTGATACTGAGGTTGTGTTCCGTAGAGGGTGTCCAGCTTTTATAAAACTCTTTAAACCAGTCTGTATTGGCAAAAGATCCTGCATAGCTTTTCCATTTGCCGTCCGGTCCGGCTTCCAACCCGTAATACTCGGGAGTGGAAGGATCGGTAAACTTTCCGTTTTGGAACTCCAGAATATTTTGCAATGCTTTTTCGTCAAAGGTAGGAGATTCCCCACCATTGGTCGAAGCCCGGTTAAAATACTGCGCAAAGGTGTAAGAATCCACCATGTCAGGCAACTGAATGGCATCCGAGAAACGTACATTACCCGAATAGTTTACACGTGTTTTGCCACTTTTACCACTCTTCGTAGTGATCAGGATGACCCCGAATGCCGCACGCGCACCATAGATCGATGAAGAAGCTGCATCCTTCAGTACAGATACCGATTCAATATCATTCGGGTTGACTGTATTCATGTCTCCTTCGATTCCATCGATCAGTACCAACGGACTACTGCTCGAACCATCGCTTATCGTACCTGCTCCTCGGATGTTTACGTTTAGTTCGCCATCCAGTGTACCACCGCTACTGCCCACGGACATATTCAGTCCCGGAATAACTCCTTGCAGTGCCTGTGACACATTCTGTACGGGGCGCGACTCCAGGACGTCCGCATTGACCATACTTACAGATCCGGTAACGTTTACTTTCTTTTGTGAACCATAGCCCACAACTACCACTTCATCCAGTTGCTTTGAATCTTCTTGCATGGTGATATGGAGTTCCTTTCCGGTCACTTCCGTTGTGACAGTTTTGTAACCGATAAATGAAAACTCAAGGATAGCTCCTTTGGGAGTGTCAATAGAGAACTTTCCGTCCAGGTCGGTGATGGTTCCCGTATTGGTGCCCTGCACTTTTACGGAAACTCCGATAAGTGGTTCACCCGTGTTGTCGATGATTACACCGGTGGCTTTCACGGTTTGTTGTTGTATACTGGCAGTCGCTTGTGTTTTGTAAGTATCGGTCGTCGCTTGTGCCGACTGTGCGCACCACAGCAACAAAGTAGCAACTACTGTTTTCAGGCAGTGTTTTTCCCATACTCTTGTAAACCTTAAGGATAGGTTACTTTTTTTCGTCATAAATTAATAGGTTTGAGTTAAACATGTTTTTCAGTTTTTTACTTCTTTTGCAACTCCGTCCTCATTTCGGAATCGAAGTCTTGTTAGTTTTTGTTTTCTTCTACTTTTTCATAATTTTTCTTTTAAGTGATACAATTATTCCGGTTTCTCTGAAAAGAAACTAATTGATGAAGTAGACAAAGATTATGCCAGATGTGAAAAGATGGTATAAGGCACTAATGAAGTATAATACAGGGATGTAAATGTGGAATTCACCACAATTTTGTGGAATAAATCCACAAACAAAATCCGCTTGACGTTGTTGTTGTATCAAACTTAAATTAATAGAAACCCAAATGATAAAGAAGCTTAACCCCCTTTTGTTGATGGCAATGTTGTTATTCATTTCCAGCACTGTTTTTTCAGCCGGTTTTCCTCCTCCCGATAAAGTGCAGGAAGCCTTTCAGAAAATGTATCCTAAAGTGACCACGGTCGATTGGGAACGAAAAGGAGATTATCACATTGCCGATATCAGGGTGAAAGGACGGGAGCTAAACGTCTGGTTCAGTGATAAAGGTAAATGGTTGATGACAGAGACCGATGTCGAATCTTTGGAGGCTGTTCCTCCTGTTGTGGCAAAGGCCTTTATGCAAAGTACGATGGCGTCCATGCAATTGGAAGATGTAAGAATCATCACTTTTCCCAAGCAGCCGGCGGTCATCATAATCGAAGTGGAGGAATATGACACTGATTCGGAATTTCAGTTGTTTTATGCTCCGGACGGTAAACTCTTACAGACTCTTAATGTAAGCGAAACAGGAGGGGAGATTTATCCCGGACTGTTTAAATAGAGTTTGCTACATAATACCAGCTACTCTTTTCACCACAGCTAAACAAATTACGCAGATATTCAAATCACATCTATTGATTTCTTTTTTCTCTGTGTAATTTGTGAATCTGTGGTGACTAATCTATGAAGATCATTCCTTTTCTCCATGCGATTGTTCATTGAGATTTCTTTTTTATTGTGCCATGGTTTCAGAATCATCCTCAGATTTTGTATCGTTATCTTCTTATGCTCGTACAATTCATTCCCGGACGCAATTATTCTTTAGCTTTTCTCCAAAATTGCATTTGAGAAAGGTGTAGCCCAACTGTTGTTTGGGTGTAGCCATCCGATCGTTATGGCTACACCTTTCACCTTGGATAGCTACACCCTTTTCAGGTAATCAGTCTTACCTCCTTCCGATAATTCTCTTTGTAGGAACTATATCTTTTTGATTTTTAGAATATTATTTTGTTGTCTAACTTACATTTTACAAAATTGTCTGCATCTATGAAAGGGTATCTTGGTAAGATGATTACTATTACGAATCATAATAATATGATGATTGGAGTAACAACTGTCATGAAATACTATTTTATAGGATAGAAGAAAAAAAGAACAGATTCCTCTGTGAGTAATTAGACAAAACCGTATTTTTAGAGACATGATTATGTGCGGTCGGATGATATGTATATAAATTTCTGATAATTAATTTATTAGATATTAGAATTATGATGAAGTCCATAAGCTGATGTTGTAAATCTCGGAAGGAATGACTCTATGTGTGAAAATATCATTTGTTCTACATGTGATAGTATGCCAAAAGAGTCGTATCGAACAAATTGCGTAGTTAGATAGCCAGTGGACATTATCAACTTAAAGAATAAAATGAAAGATATTATTGATCTATTACAAAAGAAACGAATAAAAACTGTTAATGCCTTAAAGCAAGGCGAACAACATCAGTTCTCTTGCCTTCAACAAATAGTAAATAACATATCAGGTTTCAATTCCCAATTTTGGAGAATTGGAGACCTAGGATTATATGAAACCAAACATCCAATCAACATAGATTCTTTGAATGGAGATTTTGTTGCGTGGTTTGATGTCGGGAATGAAAATTTTCCCACTGAAAAACAACTTGCCACATGGGAAGACTTTTGTAAAATCAGCCCAACGAACATGAAAGAAATGATTATCGAGGGACTTACGAAGTTATCAAGGCAAATGGATTTATTATTTGCTGATATCAAGCCTCAATATGGCCCAGTTTACAATCCAAAGGCGGTATCAAGAAACGCAAAGAAAGCCATTGAAGTGATGAGCAAAAACAACAGGTCTATCGGTCGGCAAGCTAAATCGATTTTCCAATGCACTTCTGTTGTGATTCCAAAGCAAGACAAGTCCCCAGTTCGGTTTATAATTCTAAACTTTCAGATCGGGCGGCATCCATATGAATTTGAAGCTGTCTTGTGTGATAGTGTAGTATTTATCATTGGAGAAAACTCAGGTTTATGGACTCGACTTGATTGGGATTATGAATTTAATGTATCAGATTTTAATATTGCAACAGCTTTGCATCCATATTGGCGACAGAAATAATATGAGATTAAAGGCAGAGTAAAGAAAATAAAGCTATTCTGTAATGTAGTCGTGAGATCAGTTGATAATAAGCGAGTTATATCATAATCCTGAAAAACACTCCGTGAGGGGCTGTTTTGCTTGGTACTCTTCAGGGAAAACCGGATATTTGCACTGTTGATCAACGAAACGAGACTATAAAAATGAAATTTAAATCTTTAAAAAGAAACGTAGTATGAGTGTAATTTTTAAAACAGTGCAACGCCCGTCAGATCCGCGCGTTGAGAATTCTCCGAAGAGGTATTATCCGCAACTCATTACATTGGGTCGGTCGGTAAACCTGAAGTTTATAGCACAGAAAATCCAAGACCGTTCATCACTTTCGGTAGGTGATATTAAGAGTACGATTCAGAATTTTGTAGAAAAGTTGAAAGAGCAGCTGCTGGAAGGAAAAGCGGTAAACATTGAAGGATTGGGGGTGTTTATGCTCGCAGCCAAGTCGAAAGGTGCCGAAAAGAAAGAAGACATCACGGCCAAAAGTGTAGAGGCTGTACGTATCTATTTTCAGGCTAACAAAGAGTTGAAAATTACCAAAACGGCTACCCGTGCGGGTGAAAAACTGGACCTGATCAGTCTGGACGATTACCTGAAAGGGACAACTGATGGAGGAGACGGAGGTATCGTAGATGATCCGACGGCATAAAACGGCTGACGGAGAGGTAATGATCCTGTAACAGACGAATAGAAAACAGGATGTGTGTATGGCTTCCGGCCGATTCCCGAAAAAACGGGACGGCCGGGAGCCTTTTTTTACTTCGCTTAGGCTTTTTTGTGTGCAAACATGGAAGGGAACGCTTGTCAGATGGAAGGGAATGATTATCTTTGCAACTTCGAATAAAACTACGGAATAAAATGGTTAAGAAGATAGTAAAAGGCCTTTGGATTTTCTTTGCACTGATGGTGCTGGCAGGAATTGCAGTATTTGCTTCTATCGCTTATGGATGGATTGGATATATGCCTCCTGTGGAAGAATTGGAAAATCCAAATTACAAGTTTGCCACCGAAATTCTTTCGGAGGACGGTAAGGTTTTAGGAACATGGTCGCTTAGTAAGGAGAATCGTGTATATACCTCATATAATGAACTTTCACCTAACATCATCAATGCACTGATAGCAACGGAAGATGTACGCTTTGCCGAACATTCGGGCATTGATGCCAAGGCACTGATACGCGCTGTAGTGAAACGTGGATTATTGATGCAGAAAAACGCAGGTGGAGGTAGTACGCTCTCGCAGCAACTTGCCAAGCAGCTGTTCACAGATGAAGTTGCCAAAAACACTCTGCAACGTCTGTTTCAGAAACCGATAGAGTGGGTGATAGCCGTGAAATTGGAGCGATATTACACCAAAGAGGAAATTCTGAGTATGTATCTCAATAAGTTTGACTTTCTGAACAATGCAGTAGGAATCAAAACAGCTTCCTATACCTATTTCGGATGTGAACCGAAAGACTTGAAAGTTGAACAGGCGGCTACGCTGATCGGTATGTGTAAGAATCCTTCACTCTACAATCCGGTACGCTTTAATGAGCGCTCGCGTGGACGAAGGAATACTGTACTCGACCAGATGAGAAAAGCCGGATATATCACGGAGGAGGAGTGTGACTCGTTGCAGAACCTGCCGCTGGAGCTGGTATACCACCGGGTGGACCATAAAGAAGGATTAGCTACTTATTTTCGCGAATATCTGCGTGGTGTGATGACTGCTTCTAAACCCGTTCGCAGTAACTATCGTGGCTGGCAGATGCAAAAGTTCTATGAAGACTCGATCGACTGGGAAATGAATCCGTTGTATGGCTGGTGTGAGAAAAATAAGAAAAAGGACGGTTCGAACTATAACATCTATACGGACGGGCTGAAAATTTATACAACCATCAATTCGCACATGCAGCGTTATGCCGAAGAGGCAGTGGAAGAGCATATCGGAGACTATCTGCAACCTCTGTTCTTCAAAGAGAAGAAAGGACGCAAAAAAGCTCCGTACAGCAATCAATTGACTCAAGAAGAGATTGACCGCATTCTGGACAGGGCAGTGAAGCAGACCAGCCGTTATCAGAGCATGAAAGCAGCCGGGGCCTCGGAAACAGAGATCAAGAAGGCATTCGACAAGCCGGAGCCGATGTCAGTCTTCACATGGCACGGTGAAAAAGATACCATTATGACTCCAATGGATTCCATCCGTTATTATAAACACTTCCTGCGTGCCGGATTTATGTCGATGGATCCGATAAACGGACAGGTAAAGGCATATGTGGGTGGGCCGAACTATACTTATTTCCAATATGACATGGCGATGGTGGGGCGCCGACAGGTGGGATCTACTATTAAACCCTATCTATATGCGTTGGCAATGGAAAACGGATTCTCTCCCTGCGATGAAACACGCAACGTGGAAATCACCCTTATTGATGAAAATGGAAAGCCCTGGTCACCGAAGAATACTTCGAAAGGACATTATGGTGAAATGGTAACTTTAAAATGGGGACTTGCCAACTCAAATAACTGGATATCGGCTTATTTGATGAGTAAACTGAACCCGTATGCGTTGGCACGTCTGATCCACACTTTCGGGGTACGCAATAAAGAAATTCAACCTACAGTATCTCTCTGTCTTGGTCCGTGCGAAATTTCGGTAGGAGAGATGGTCAGTGCTTATACAGCCTTTGCGAATAAGGGAATTCGGGTAGCACCTTTGTTTGTGACCAAAATAGAAGACAGTGAAGGCAATGTGTTGTCCACCTTCTCGCCACAGATGGAAGAGGTGATCAGTGCATCGAGTGCCTATAAGATGCTGGTAATGCTGCGTGCCGTAATCAATGAAGGTACAGGAGGACGTGTCCGCAGGTACGGAATAACAGCCGATATGGGTGGTAAGACCGGAACGACTCAGCGCAACTCGGATGGATGGTTTATGGGATTCACTCCTTCACTGGTATCCGGTTGCTGGGTAGGCGGTGAAGAACGGGATATCCATTTTGACTCGATGAGAGATGGACAGGGTGCTGCGCTGGCATTGCCCATCTGGACCAAATACATGCATAAGGTGTATGCAGACCAGACATTGGGATATGATCCGAAAGAGACTTTTAAACTGCCTGACGGATTTGACCCGTGCAAAGACTTCAGTATTTCGGGGGATAGCATCATAGATGAACCGGCATCGGGACTGGACGATTTATTCAATTAATGTAGTCAGCGATGCACTCCTGTCTGATTTGTATCGGAAGTAATTATAACCGGAAGGAGAATCTCCTTCTTGCCCGCAGGAGGCTGACGGCTCTGTTTCCCTCCATCCGCTTTACGGGTGAGCAGGAAACAAGGCCGTTATTCTTTCGTAATCCGGCATTGTTCTCTAACCAAGTGGCTCGCTTCTATACTGATGCGGACGCCGAACGGGTGGTGAAAGAGTTGAAAACAATCGAAAAGGAGGCTGGAAGAGAGAAGGAAGACAAAAAGAGGGAAAAGGTTTGTCTGGATATCGACCTACTCGTTTTTGATAACCGGGTATTGAAACCGGAAGACTTGAAAAGAGACTATATTCTCAAAGGACTTGAAGAACTGAAGTAGCCTATGGCTCGCAACTAAATATAAGAAATATGAAATTTTTAGGAATAATTCCCGCACGTTATGCTTCTACCCGCTTCCCGGCAAAACCATTGGCCATGCTGGGAGGAAAAACGGTGATACAACGTGTATATGAACAAGTGGCCGGTGTGCTTGATGATGCCTATGTAGCCACGGATGACGAACGGATCGAAGCTGCTGTAAAAGCATTTGGCGGCAAGGTAATAATGACTTCTGTTAACCATAAAAGTGGAACAGACCGCTGTTATGAAGCTTGTACAAAGATAGGTGGGGACTTTGATGTAGTGGTTAACATACAGGGAGATGAACCTTTTATTCAGCCCTCGCAGCTGAAAGCTGTAAAAGCCTGCTTTGAAGATGTGTCTACACAGATTGCTACTTTAGTGAAACCCTTTCCGGCAGATGACGAGTTTGCCGTGCTGGAAAATGTGAATTCTCCGAAGGTAGTACTGAATAAGAACATGAATGCATTGTATTTCAGCCGGTCTGTGATCCCGTACCAACGTAACGCGGATAAAAAAGATTGGTTGAAAAATCACACTTATTATAAACATATCGGACTATATGCATACAGAACAGAAGTACTGAAAGAGATAACTTCACTCCCACAGTCTTCGTTGGAGCTGGCTGAATCATTGGAACAACTTCGCTGGCTGGAAAACGGGTATACCATTAAAGTCGGAATCAGTGAAGTAGAGACAATCGGGATCGATACACCTCAGGATCTGGAAGAGGCAGAGAAGTTTTTACAGAAAAATAATTTATTATGAACCGGACACTTCAACCCGAAATTCAGGAATTAGTTCAGTTCAACATCCTTCCTCCGGAACGTACGGTAATGCCGAATGGAGTACCGTTGACGGTTATCAATGCCGGCGAACAGGATGTGGTACGCGTTGACATTTTGTTTGGTGGCGGACGTTGGCAACAGTCGAAAAAACTACAGGCATTGTTTGCGAACCGTATGTTGCGTGAAGGCTCCCGGAAATATACGGCAGCAGAGATTGCTGAAAGGCTGGATTATTACGGGGCATGGCTCGAACTGTCCAGTTCGGCGGAATATGCATATGTCACACTGTACTCACTGAATAAGTATTTTGCCGAAACGCTCGATGTACTTGAATCAATTATCAAAGAGCCGCTTTTTCCGGAAAAAGAACTGAATACGGTAATAGATGCCAATATTCAGCAGTATCTGGTTAATACGTCAAAAGTGGATTTTCTGGCACACAGGAGTCTACTGAGGGCACTTTATGGTGAAGAACATCCATGCGGACGCTATGTGGAGGAGACAGACTATCATAACATAACTCCGGACTTATTGCGTGAGTTTTATAATACGTATTATCATTCGGGAAATTGCTATATTTACCTTTCCGGTAAAGTAACGGACGAAATTACCCGCCGTATAGAAGCTGCATTCGGTATGGTTCCGTTTGGCAATCATCAGCAAAGGCTGGTTAAGAAAGAATATCCGTTTGTTGCGGTCCCGGAGAAGCGTATTTTCACGGAAAGAGAAGATGCAATGCAGAGTGCGGTGAAATTGGGAACTACAACTATCTTGCGAACACATCCCGATTATCTGAAACTACGAGTGTTGATCACTCTGTTCGGGGGGTATTTCGGCAGTAGATTGATGTCGAATATTCGTGAAGATAAAGGATATACCTATGGAATTTCTGCCGGGATCATGTTCTATCCGGGTAGTGGCCTGCTTGGCATCAGTACGGAGACAGCGAATGAATACGTAGAACCGTTGATACAGGAAGTTTACAAAGAGATCGATAAACTGCAGAATGACCGGGTGGCACCGGAGGAGCTGGCCATGGTACGTAACTATATGCTTGGAGAGATGTGCCGGAATTATGAATCACCTTTCTCACTGGCTGATGCTTGGATGTTTATCCTTACTTCCAGTTTGGATGATGCTTATTTTGCCCGCTCGCTACAAGCTGTGAAGGAGGTTACGCCGGAAGAAATACGGGAGTTGGCAGGTCGTTATTTGTGCAAAGAGAATTTAAAAGAGGTCATTGCAGGTAAAAAGTTAGCATAAAAAAGCGTCAAAAGAAAGCAGCTTTAGTGTATAAATTGTATATTTGCCAAATGAAAACAACAAGATACATCTATACAGCACTCATTTTAGCGGCTCTTTCGCAAGGGAGTGCTGTCGCACAAAATAAAGGTGGATTCTTCAGCAAAGTGCGGGACACCTTCTCTACTGAAATTAAAATAGGAAACTACACGTTTAAGGATGGCTCCGTATATACCGGAGAAATGAAGGGACGTAAGCCAAACGGTAAAGGTAAGACTGTTTTTAAGAATGGCGACGTTTACGAAGGAGAGTATGTAAAAGGTAAGCGTGAGGGATTCGGAGTTTATACTTTCCCAGACGGTGAACGGTATGAAGGACAGTGGTACCAGGACCAGCAACATGGCAACGGGATCTACTATTTTATGAACAATAACCGTTATGACGGTATGTGGTTTCAGGATTATCAGCACGGGCCGGGAACGATGTATTACCATAATGGAGACGTATATGTGGGTGACTGGGTGAACGACAAACGTGAAGGTAAAGGAACATACACTTGGAGAGACGGTTCCAAATACGTGGGCGACTGGAAAAATGATAAAAAAGACGGTAAAGGCGTATTGGAATGGAATGACGGTTGTAGATATGACGGTGACTGGAAAAATGATGTCCGTGAAGGTAAAGGAACCTTTGAATATACAAACGGTGAAAAATATGTGGGTGACTGGAAGGACGACTTGCAACATGGAAAAGGTATCTTCTTTCTGGGAGGAGACCGCTATGAAGGTTCATATTTGCAGGGCGAACGTACCGGTTCCGGTATATATTATCATGCTAATGGTGACAAATATGTAGGTAACTTCAAAGATGGCATGCAGGATGGTGAAGGTACGTTTACCTGGGCTAACGGTGCCGTATATGAAGGTGAATGGAAAGATAACAAGCGTAACGGACATGGAACCTATAAATGGAGCAACGGGGATGTGTACGAGGGAGAATGGAAGAATAACCAGCCTAATGGTAAAGGTACTCTTACTTTGACAAACGGTACCAAATATAAAGGTGGGTTTGTGAACGGATTGCAGGAAGGCAATGGAGTGGAAGAAGATAAAAACGGGAATCGTTATGAAGGCTTCTTCAAGCAAGGTAAGAAAAATGGACCGTTTGTAGAAACAGATAGTACCGGAAAAGTAATCCGTAAAGGAACTTACAAATTCGGACGACTGGAACAATAGACAGAGCAGAGATAAGCATAAATAAAAAAACGTAGAACTGAAAGTTCTACGTTTTTTTATTGTCCTTTATCCTATCTTTCTTAGATAATGTATTGTGAACTGATGGATTCGTTGTTCATTACACGTTTAATTGTTTCGGCAAACATATCGGCAATGCTCAGCTGTTTTACTTTGACACATTTTTTAGAATAAGGAATGCTGTCGGTGAAGACCATTTCAGTCAGTCCTGACTCCTGAACACGGAATGATGCGGGATCGGACATTACACAGTGACTGGCAATGGCACGTACTGAGTTGGCTCCGGCTTCAAGCATGATGTTGGCGGCTTTTGTAATAGTACCGGCTGTATCAACAATATCGTCAATCAATACTACGTTTTTACCTTTTACATCGCCGATGATCTGCATAGAGGCTACTTCATTTGCTTTCTCACGTGACTTATTGCAGAGAACCAGGGGTACACCCAAATACTTGGAGAATGTACTTGCTCTTTTTGAACCACCGACGTCGGGAGTTGCAATTACGAGTTCTTCCAGCTTCAATGACTGAATATAGGGGAGGAACACGGCCGAAGCATACAAGTGATCCACCGGAATATTGAAGAAACCCTGAATCTGGTCTGCGTGCAAATCCATTGTGATCAGACGATCGATGCCTGCAACTGAAAGCAGGTCTGCTACCAGTTTTGCGCCGATAGAAACACGTGGTTTATCTTTTCTGTCCTGACGTGCCCATCCGAAATAGGGGACAACTGCAACGACGCTCTTTGCAGACGCTCTCTTGGCTGCATCGATCATCAGAAGAAGTTCCATCAAATTGTCAGAATTAGGGAAAGTGGACTGAACCAGGAATACGTGTGCGCCACGAATTGACTCTTCATAAGAAACTGCAAATTCACCATCAGCAAAGTGGGTGATATTCATGTTTCCCAAAGGGCAATTGAGGCTTGCGCAGATTTTTTCTGCCAGGTATCTCGAATTAGTTCCCGAGAATACCATAAAGGGTGCTTTTTCGCTCATTGTGTGTAATAGTTGTTACCTATTGGTTATAATTTGCGCGCAAAGGTATGAATTATCTGGGCATTTTAAAAGACTTATTGTAGAAAAAATTGTAGTTTTGCTACCTGAACACTAATTGTATCCGAAAAGAAATGAATCCGCGTTTGCCTATAGTGCTTTTCTGTGTGTTGTTGCTGACGACATTCTTCTCTTGTGTCGATACAGCTCCAACCAAGGAGGTACAGCATATCGATTCGCTAAACCAACTGGCATATACTTATCGATATAGAAATCTGGATTCTTCTTGCCGGGCTGCGTCGCAGGCCTATAAAGAGGTTAGCATGTACCAGCAGGGAAAAGCGGAAGCTTCTAATAATCTTGCTTTCTGCGCTTTCATGCGGATGGACTTTGATAATTCGGAACGTTTGTATAAAGAGGTCTACAATCTGACGAAAAATGAACTGGAGCTTTTGATTGCTGATATCGGACTGATGAAAATTTATCAGCGGACAGCTATGAATAAAGAGTTCTATGATTACAGGAATAGTGCAATCCGGAGAATGAAGCGGATTGATGAAGAAAGTAACCTGTTTATAGATCGTCACGAAAGTGCCCGGTTGAATTATGCTTTTACAGAATTTTTTATCGTTTCAGCGGTTTATTACTACTATCTGCAACAACGTGCCGAGGCGATGGCTTCGCTGAACGAAATACGGCAAAACGAGGAGTTGGCAGCCGATACAAACCAAATTCTCTATTTTCATTATATCAAAGGTTCAGCCGGTTTATGTGAGGGGAAAACACCGGAAGACCGGAAGCTTGAAGAGTTTGATGAACTGTATACCACTTGGAAAATGGCATCGGAGCAAGGATATTTATACTTCGAAGGAAATGGCTTGCAGGGGCTTGCCAATCTGATGGCATCTCCGGGTAGTTATGAATTATTCCTGAACAGGCGTTCGCATGCTCTGACAAGATTCGGTATGCCTGTAGATTCATTGTTGCCGTTGAGATTAGGACAAATGGCACTGGAACGTTTTCGTAAATATAACGACCTTTATCAAATAGCGGGTGCGTATGTATCAATCGGCAAATACCTGAATGCTCATGGGCGCTATGCAGAAGCGCTGGACACGTTGGCAAAAGCGTTGGATTGCGTGAACCAGCACCATATAACATATTACCATTCTGTAGCAGATACACTTGATAAACTGGAGGTGTTTGTCCCAAACAAAGATGTGGCATATACTGAAGTAACCTGGCTTGGGAAAGAAAAGGTGAAAACTGTGCCGGAATGGATCTCCAGAATACGTGAACAGTTGAGTGTGTCATTTGCGTGTCTGGGTATGAAACCGGCTTCGGATTATAATAGAAATGTCTATCTGGATATTTTGCGATATACCCGTCAAGACAAGGAACTGGAGAGTCGTTACCTGTCTCTGGAACAAGAATCCAGACAGTTGAATGTGGTATTATTTTTCGTAGTTATAGGGCTCGTACTGGTTGCTGTCATGTTTTGGCTGTTCAACAAAAGATCGAAAGTACGAAACCGCATCCATATTGCCCGTTTGAAACAAACATTGGATGTCTGTCAGAAAATCACCGCTTCTATCCCGGCTGATGTGGCGGATGAAAGTGAGATTGTACGTGCCATCGCCGGATCGATATTACCGGATATGGAACAATTGTTTAGTGCGACAGGAATCAGAATCGGGGTGAGGGATGAAGAAGCTGGAGAAATTAAGTTTGACGAAGAATGTGAAAGTGAACAGGAAACTGAAGTAAAGTCGGGTAACGAGATTGGTATAAGAGCCGACTTTAATTTATATGTACCCGATAAAACAGATCCTATCGGTATTTTGATTCTCTTTACCCGCCATCGGCTGAATAAAGATGAACAGGCGTTGGTGAAAGTAATAACTCCTTATATTGCTTGGGCATTAGACAATGGAATGACATTTATTTCATTGGGTGATGAACGAAATAAGCTGGAAAAACAAAGGTATGTTTATGAACAACACATCGCCGGAAACAAACGTCAGAACCTGATAAAAAAATCCTGCCTGGCTATCGTAGACGGAATCAATCCGTATATAGATCGGATTATTAATGAAGTCCACAAGCTGACGGAAAAAGGCTTTATTAATGACGACCGGATAAAAAAAGAGAAGTACCAGTACATTGACGAACTGGTCACTACTATCAATGAATACAATGATATATTGGCATTGTGGATTAAAATGAGACAAGGTTCACTTAGCTTGAATATTGAAAATTTTGAGTTGAACGAACTGTTTGAGTTGATAGGCAAAGGGCGTAAAGCTTTTGAAATGAAGAAGCAGAGGCTTGAAATAGAACCGACAGGGGCATTGGTAAAGGCGGATAAAGCTCTGACCTTGTTTATGATTAACACTCTGGCCGAGAATGCCCGCAAATATACCCCGGAGGGAGGTACCGTGAAGATATATGCTGGGACGACCGATGAATATGTGGAGATTTCTGTGGAGGATAACGGACGGGGACTTTCGTCTGAAGATATAACGAAAATTATCGGTGAGAAAGTCTATGATTCTCAATCGATAGGGATGAAAGAAAGTACGGATCAAGAAGAACTGAAACGTAGTAAAGGCAGTGGGTTCGGACTGATGAATTGTAAGGGAATTATTGAGAAATACAAAAAGACCAACGACTTGTTCAGGGTGTGTACATTTAACGTAGAGAGCACACCGGGTAAAGGAAGTCGCTTCTATTTCCGGTTGCCTCCCGGGATACGTAAGATCTTCGGGATCTGGCTATACCTGATCATATCTTGCAGTTTCTTCTCTTGTCAGGATGAACCGATGCCGGAGAAACTGAAAGATGTCCCTGTCGACTCCGTAACCTTGGTAGCTGAAGAGGAATACGAACGTTTATTAGACGAAGCTTCCCGCTTTGCTGATACAGTGTACTATTGTAATGTGATAGAAAATTTTGAACTCGCTTTGCAGTATGCCGATTCGGCACTAAACCGACTGAATGCACATTATAAAAAGTATGCTCGCCATCCTCAACGATATATGAAACTGGTGGGGAGTGGAGTACCGGCCGAACTGGAATGGTGGGTGGAACCGTTCAATACCGATTTCCATGTGATATTGGATGTGCGAAACGAAGCGTCAGTCGCTTTCTTAGGTCTCAAAAAACTGGATGCATATAATTACAATAATGTCGCTTATACGGCATTATATAAACTGACTGGAGAAGATCAGTCTCTGGAAGGTTATTGCCGTCAACTGGAACGGTCGACTACTAATAAGACAGTAGGGATTATTTTGTGTATTCTTTTGTTAGTGGTTTCTCTTTGCGGCTATTATCTTTTGTACATGCGCAAACGGCTCCTGAACCGCCTGAATCTGGAGCAAGTCCTGGAGATTAACAAAAAAGTATTTGCCTCTTCACTGACACGTACGCAAGAATCGGCAGAAGCTTTGCAACGCGAAGAAGATACGCTGAAAGAGATACCACAGAGAATTGTAAATGAAGCTTTTGACTCGGTAAACGAACTTTTGACCATAGAGAGGTTAGGCATTGCTGTATATAACGAAATGGGACATCGGCTTGAGTTTGCTTCCAGTCCTCGCATGAATGTGACTCCGGAAATTGTACAACAATGTTTTGACTGTCAGTCTTATCTTTCGGACAAAGACATGCAAGCATTGCCTTTGCTGGTCGATGCGGGAGGTGAACATCAGTGTGTGGGTGTATTATATTTGGAAAGGCAGGAAGAAAGCATGCAAGAGGCAGACCGCCTGCTGTTTCAATTGATCTCCAGATATGTAGGCATTGTGGTTTTTAATGCAGTTGTCAGGCTTGCTACGAAATACCGCGATATTGAAGCAGCACATGAAGAAACAAGAAGAGCTTCATGGGAAGACAGTATGCTGCATGTACAGAACATGGTACTGGATAATTGCCTTTCGACCATTAAACATGAAACGATTTATTATCCGAATAAAATCAAACAGATCATCGGCAGGTTGAATGTGCAGTCCCTCTCAGAAGAGGAAGAGAAGGAGAGTGTAGAGACCATTAGTGAGCTGATAGAATATTATAAAGGTATTTTTACGATATTGAGTTCGTGTGCTTCACGTCAGTTGGAAGAGGTTACATTTCGGAGAACAACAATTCCGGTTGCCGATATAATGGCATATGCCGGTAAGTATTTCAAGAAAGCTGGTAAAGGGGGTGCTAATAAGATAACGATGGCTATAGAGCCTCTTGAAGCTAAAGTAATAGGAGATATCAATCAATTGCGTTTTCTTATGGAAAACCTGATTGATGAAGCCCTCTCTTTCCATCAGGATGGAGAGTTGATATTAAAAGCTGTCGCAGACGGAGAATACATTCGTTTCCTGTTTACAGACAGAAGACGTGAAAAACACGTAGAAGAACTGAACCTGTTGTTTTATCCGAATCTGGCACGTATGACTTCGGGGGAAAAAGGTGAGTTGCGCGGAACTGAATACTTGATATGCAAACAAATTATCCGTGATCATGATGAATTTGCCGGAAGACGCGGTTGTCGCATCAATGCCGAACCGGCACAGGGGGGAGGATTTACAGTCTATTTTACTGTACCTAAAAGATAAGAAAACTAATATACATAGATAATAGTATGGAAGAAAAGAAATTTAAAGTAATTATTGTAGAAGACGTCAAACTGGAACTGAAAGGAACCGAAGAAATATTCCGTCATGAAATACCGAATGCCCAGGTAATTGGTACGGCAATGACGGAAAATGAATTCTGGCCTTTGATGGAGACTCAGTTACCCGATATGGTATTGCTGGATTTAGGGTTGGGAGGTTCTACGACGATCGGTGTCGATATTTGCCGGAACATATTTAAACGCTATCCAGGGGTGCGGGTGCTGATATTCACAGGAGAAATTCTAAATGAAAAGTTATGGGTAGACGTATTGAACGCCGGAGCAGATGGAATTATATTGAAAACAGGTGAATTACTGACCAAAACAGATGTGCAGGCCGTGATGGATGGCAAAAAACTGGTATTTAATTATCCAATTCTGGAGAAGATTGTCGAGCGGTTTAAAAAATCGGTTGCCAATGACGCTAAACGTCAGGAAGCTGTCATAAGCTATGATATCGATGAATATGACGAACGGTTTCTCCGCCACTTGGCCTTAGGATATACCAAAGAGATGATAGCTAACCTGAAGGGTATGCCTTTCGGAGTGAAATCACTGGAAAAACGGCAAAACGATTTGATTGGGAGGTTGTTTCCGCAAGGTGAACGGGTGGGAGTAAACGCAACCCGGCTGGTGGTTCGTGCATTAGAACTTCGCATTATCGATCTGGACAATCTGGAAGCCGATGAAGAGTAAATGGCGCATTCCGCATCCGGCAACGATGTTCTTCCTGTTTACGCTGGCAGTCATCTTTTTATCCTGGATATTCGATATCTATGGACTAAGGGTACAGCTTCCGCAAACAGGAGCGGAAATTCGTGTGCAGAGTCTGCTGAGTCCGGAGGGGATTCGCTGGATGTTGCGGAATGCGATCACTAACTTTACCGGGTTCGCACCGCTGGGCATGGTACTGACAGCAATGTTTGGCATCGGAGTAGCCCAACATTCCGGATTTATCGATGCTTGTATCCGACAGGGAGTGAAGAACCGGAGAAACACTAAAAAAATAATTCTTTGGGTGATTATCCTGGGATTGTTATCGAATATAGTGGGGGATGCAGGTTATATCATACTACTGCCGATAGCAGCTACTCTATTCTATTCGGTTGGATTGAATCCGGTAGCAGGAATCATCACTGCATACGTATCGGTATCTTGTGGCTACAGTGCCAATGTGATGTTGAGTACAATGGATCCGTTGATAGCCCGTACCACACAAGAGGCGGCCATCGACTCCGGAGTATATCAGGGAAACACAGGACCTTTATGCAATTATTATTTCATGTCTGTTTCTACATTTATTATTGGAGCTATTATTTATAGAATAACCTGTAAACAACTGATTCCTTCTTTGGGAGAATATGAAGGAATGCAAATATCTGAGGTCTATAAACAACTCTCACGGAAAGAACGTCGGGCTATGACTATGGCAATCGTAGTAGGGATGATCTACGCCTCAATCATACTATGGGCTACTTTTTCATCTTGGGGTATTTTGCGGGGAGTAAATGGAGGACTGATACGTTCACCTTTCATTATGGGCATTTTATTCTTACTATCGTTGGGAGCTGCAATCATGGGAATGGTCTACGGATTTAGTTCCGGACGTTATCGTACGGACGGAGATGTAATAGAGGGACTGGCAAAACCGATGAAGTTATTGAGTGGCTATCTTGTCATTGCTTTTTTTGCTGCTCAGATGTTTGCTTGCCTTGAATATTCACATCTTGATAAATGTGTGGCTATCATAGGGGCCAATTTGCTTTCTTCGGTGCAAGCAGGTCCATTATGGACTCTCATCCTGTTTATATTGTTCACTGCTGCAATCAATCTGATTATGGTTTCTGCGACTGCCAAGTGGGCCTTTATGGCTTTTATCTTCGTACCTGTATTTGCACGGATGGGGATTGAACCGGATATGACGCAATGCGCTTTTCGGATAGGTGACAGTGCGACGAATGCCATTACCCCATTTATGTTTTATATGCCTTTAGTATTAACCTATATGCAACAATACGATAAACAGACCACTTATGGTTCGCTTTTAAAATATACCTGGCGATATTCTGTATATATATTGATAGGCTGGACTATGTTACTTTTTATTTGGTATTTAACCGGCTTACCTTTAGGATTATAGAATAGTGTGGTGAAAATGTAAGTAAAAAAAGTCATAGATTCTTTTGGAGATTTCAGAAAAAGCACTACCTTTGCACTCGCAATCAAGGATGGTTCCGTAGCTCAGCTGGATAGAGCAACGCCCTTCTAAGGCGTGGGTCAAGCGTTCGAATCGCTTCGGAATCACAACGTAAAGGCAAGTAGTCTGTAAAAAGACTGCTTGCCTTTCGTCATTTTTCTGGCTATCAGACACTTAGTACTATATCGTTTCAGATCAAAATCGTGCGAATTTCTTCAAAAAGGTAGAAAACATGCCCCAATAGGGGCATGGTAGAAAGAATTTAGAAAACAACTAAAGTAGTGGATGGAAACAAGTAAAGCCATCTGGATGTTATATAACCAATATTAATGAAATACTAACTATTAACTACTAAACCATGTGTTTTCATAATTCAATGTCTGCCAAAGCTATAAAACTGGCTACACGTTACGGACGAAAATCTGATATCATTGAGATATATCGGGATGTTCTTAACGAACAATATCACATTAATGCCTTTAACTTTCCCAAATATCCGATTATCACTGCATCTGATGAGATACAGGTATTCAATTGGGGACTTATTCCCTTTTGGGTAAAGACAGAAGAGGATGCTGAAGAGATGCGTAAAATGACCTTAAACGCAAGGGCAGAAACAATATTTGAAAAGCCGTCGTTTCGTGAATCTATAATGAGGAAAAGATGTATCGTTCCCTCTACTGGATATTTTGAGTGGAGACATGAAGAGAGTAAGAAGACTCCTTATTATATTTATGTTAAAAATGAATCCATCTTTTCAATGGCAGGCATTTATGACATCTGGACAGATAAGGAATCGGGTAGGCAGCATGCTACTTTCTCCATCATAACGACTGCTACAAATTCGTTGACGGATTACATACATAACACTAAACACCGAATGCCGGCTATTTTGTCACCGGAAGATGAAGAACAGTGGCTGAATCCTGAATTATCCCGCGAGAATATTGAATATTTCTTTAAACCATATTCTTCAGATGAAATGGGGGCATACCCGATAGGTAATGATTTTATAAAGAAAATGCCAACGGACAAAAGTATTTTGCAGCGGGCATAAAGTTGGTGTATGGCTTCCGGAATATTATCAGATTGGTATTTTATCACTTTTTTTAACGGAAAAATAACTATCGTTATTGACTTTTCAAAAAAGTCAAAAGATGAAAAAATATATTGTGTTTACATAAGATTCGTGTTACATTTGAACGATAAACAATTAAAAAACACAATAACCATGAAAAAAATTATTTTATTACTTGCTTTATGTTTTACCGCAAATAATTTCTTTGCGCAGACTACTGATCCGAATCAACTGAAGAATGAAGGTAATGACGCTTTGAATGCAAAAAATTATGCTGTTGCTTATGAGAAATATAGCGAATACCTGAAATTAACTAATAATCAGGACTCTGTTACTGCATACAACTGTGGCGTATGTGCGGATAACATAAAGAAATATAATGAAGCTGCCAACTATTTTGATATTGCAATTAAAAAAAGGTACAACTTAGCAAATGCATATATCGGTAAATCGGCTGCCTATCGTGATATGAAGAATAATAAGGAGTATATTGCTACATTGGCAGAAGGTATCAAAGCTGTTCCAGGCAATGCAACGCTTGAAAAGCTATATGCAATATACTATTTAAAAGAGGGGCAGAAATTTCAGCAGGCAGGCAATATTGAAAAAGCAGAAGAGAATTATAAACATGCAACTGACGTGAGCAGTAAAAAGTGGAAGACTGATGCTTTATATAGCTTGGGAGTTTTGTTCTATAACAATGGAGCAAGTGTTCTGCAGAAAGCAACTCCTTTAGCAAATTCGAACAAAGAAAAATATGCTTCCGAGAAAGCCAAAGCAGATGCAGATTTCAAAAAAGCCGTAGACTACCTGGGAGAGGCAATTACCTTGTCACCCAATAGAACTGAAATCAAACAGATGCAAGATCAAGCAAAAGGAATGATAAAATAAAAAGATTATCCTAAAGATAGAAGAGAATGGGGTTGCTAAAATCAGCAACCCTATTTTTTTGTATGCATCTGTTTTTTATTGTAAGTTTGTCACTTGAACTAAACAGTGAAAAAAAGAATGATGCAATCCTATAGTAAAAATGAAGCTATCGACCGTATAAATAAACTGGCCAAAACAGGAAAAGCGTTTCTGTTTATTATAAACTATAAACAAGATTGTTCTTTTGTAGAGCAGATAGATAATATAGACCCGTCTGAGCTTCTTTATAATCTGAATGGCTTTAGCAACTGTACGTCTGTACCTATACCTTTACAATCTCCTATAACATGGAGGCCGACCCCAATATCGCTTGTACAATATAAAACTTCGTTCGATATTGTACGCAGAAATATTCTGGGAGGAAATAGTTTTTTAACGAATCTCACCTGTATAACTCCGGTCGCTACAAATTTAGGATTGGAAGATATTTTTTATCATTCTCAAGCTTTATACAAACTTTGGCTGAAGAATCGCTTTGTCGTTTTTTCCCCAGAGATATTCATTCGTATAGAGAATGGGAAGATTTGTTCTTATCCTATGAAAGGAACAATGGACGCAACTTTACCTTCCGCCTTGGAGGTATTGATGGAGGATGAAAAGGAGGCGGCAGAACATGCCACAATTGTTGATCTGATACGGAATGATTTGAGTATGGTGGCAGATTGTGTAGCTGTAACCCGTTATCGCTATGTAGATACTCTCCATACAAATCACGGCCCTATTTTACAGACCAGTTCGGAAATCAGTGGGATTTTGCCGAAAGATTATGTTTCCTGTTTGGGAGATATTCTTTTCAAGCTTCTCCCTGCCGGTTCCATTACGGGAGCCCCAAAACATAAAACGATGGAGATAATAGAACAGGCGGAAAATTATGATAGAGGGTTTTATACTGGCATTACCGGATACTATAACGGAAAAAAGTTGGATAGTGCCGTCATGATTCGTTTCATTGAAGAACAAGATGGAAAAATGTTTTTTAAGAGTGGAGGAGGGATTACCTGTAAAAGTGACTTAGAAAGTGAATATAATGAAATGAAGCAGAAAGTTTATGTGCCAATTTATTGAAACAATACATATAGAGAGAGGAATAATATATAATCTGGATTATCACACGAATCGGATGAACCGGACACGTGCAGTTTTTTGGCCGGAACAGCCTGCGTTAGAGCTATCGAAATACCTTTATCCTGTATCAAGCGAAGGAGTGATGAAGTGCAGAGTAATCTATGGTCGCGAAATAGAGGAGATTACATATACGTCTTATCAAATACGTCCGGTACATTCTTTACAGATTGTTTATTCGGATGATATCGATTACACTTACAAAAGTACAGATCGGAGTGTAATTAATGAACTTTTCGCTCGCAGACAGGAACAAGACGACATACTAATTGTCAAGAATGGACTTCTGACAGATACATCTATAGGTAATATTGCTCTTTTCGATGGAAATGAATGGTATACCCCAAAACAGCCTCTCCTTAAAGGTACCCGAAGAGCATCATTGTTAGCTATGAATCTAATCAAGGAAAAAGAAATAACCGTAGAGCGGTTGTTTGAATACTCTCAAATCTGTTTATTCAACGCAATGATCGACTTTGGTAAGATAAAGATTGATGTCAATCAGGATCTCATACGGATATAACGATTATTAACAAGTTTATTTCTGGTCTGTTTGAACAAAACCTCTTTGGGGCATGTTATATAGATGTGTTTTTCATAGTATTAGATATAAGATTAATTAAAGAGATTGTACCAGCTTGTGATAAGTAAGTACGTCAGAAACAGAGGCGTCTGTTTTATTGATAAATGTGTTAAAGTGTCGGCTCTTTGTAGCCGACACTTTTTTTATACCTGTTTTTCGTCCATTTTATGGATAGTTACAAATAATTCTTATATATTTGTGGGATATAAACAGAAAAGAATGACACAATGAGTAATATACCTGTTATCTTTCGTTTTTTAAAAGACCTTACTGCGAATAACAATCGTGAGTGGTTTAATGAACATCGGGGTGAATATGAAATAGCCCGCATAGAATTTGAAAACTTCCTTTCTTCCGTAATTGCCCGTATTTCACTCTTTGACGAAAGTATCCGTGGCATTCAACCCAAAGATTGTACCTATCGTATTTACCGGGACACCCGTTTTTCTTCTGATAAAACTCCTTATAAGAATCATTTCGGAGGATATATTAATGCGAAAGGGAAAAAATCCAATCATAGTGGTTATTACGTACATATACAACCAGAAGGTTGTATGCTGGCCGGAGGTAGTTTATGCCTGCCACCCAACGTTTTAAAAGCATTGCGTCAATCTATTTATGATAACATTGACGAGTATCGTTCGATTGTGGAAGATCCTGAATTCAAAAAGTTCTTTCCAGTTGTTGGTGAAGATTTTCTAAAAACTGCTCCTAAAGGTTTTCCTAAAGATTTCAAATACATTGATTATTTGAAACCTAAAGAATTTACTTGTGCTTATTCTGTGCCAGACAGTTTTTTCCTGGCTCCTGATATTCTGGATAAAACAGAAGAGGTGTTCCGGCAATTCAAACGCTTTGCTGATTTTACGAATTTTACTATCGATGATTTTGAATAACGATTGGATAGGTATATCCTGAATGACTCTAAAAACAAATTCTGAAACACAATAATACATCCTTTTTATGGAAAAGACTCTTAATCTGATTAAAAATGATCCTTGGCTGGAACCTTACAAAGACGCTATCGTCGGACGTTTTGAACATGCCATGGATAAGAAGGCCGAATTGACCAATGGGGGAAAATCTACGTTGTCGGACTTCGCTTCCGGATATCTTTATTTCGGTTTACATCGCACTGATAAAGGATGGATATTCCGTGAGTGGGCACCGAATGCGTCGCATATTTACATGGTAGGTACATTCAGTAATTGGGAAGAAAAACCTACTTATAAACTAAAACGCCTGAAAAATGGTAACTGGGAAATTAAATTGCCTGCTGACGCTATCAAACACGGCGATCTATATAAATTACATGTATACTGGGAAGGTGGTCAGGGAGAACGAATTCCCGCTTGGGCTAACCGGGTCGTGCAGGATGAAAGCACCAAAATATTCAGTGCTCAGGTATGGGCACCGGAGAAGCCATTTAAATTTAAAAAGAAAACCTTTAAACCCAGTACCGATCCATTGCTGATTTACGAATGCCACATCGGTATGGCACAGCAAGAGGAAAAAGTTGGAACATATAATGAATTTCGCGAGAAAATTTTGCCACGCATTGCCAAAGAGGGATATAATTGTATCCAGATTATGGCCATACAGGAGCATCCATATTATGGTAGTTTCGGTTATCATGTGTCAAGTTTCTTTGCGGCATCATCTCGTTTCGGCACTCCAGAGGAACTCAAACTGTTAATTGATACAGCTCACGAACTGGGTATTGCCGTTATTATGGACATTGTTCATTCGCATGCCGTAAAAAATGAGGTAGAAGGGTTGGGCAACTTTGCAGGTGATCCGAACCAATATTTCTATCCGGGCGGACGCAGAGAACATCCGGCATGGGATTCACTTTGCTTCGACTATGGTAAAAACGAAGTAGTGCATTTCTTGCTTTCAAACTGCAAATACTGGCTGGAAGAGTATCGCTTTGATGGATTCCGTTTCGATGGTGTCACTTCTATGCTCTATTACAGCCACGGATTGGGCGAGGCATTCTGTAATTATGGAGATTATTTTAATGGGCATCAGGATGGCAATGCCATCTGTTACTTGACACTGGCTAATGAATTGATTCATGAAGTGAATCCTAAGGCTATTACCATTGCAGAAGAGGTATCCGGTATGCCGGGACTTGCCGCCAAAGTGGAAGACGGAGGGTATGGATTTGACTATCGTATGGCTATGAATATCCCCGACTATTGGATTAAGACCATTAAAGAGAAGATAGACGAAGACTGGAAGCCATCCAGCATGTTTTGGGAAGTAACTAACCGCCGACAGGATGAGAAGACAATCTCATATGCCGAAAGCCATGATCAGGCGTTAGTAGGGGATAAGACAATCATATTCCGCCTGATTGATGCCGACATGTACTGGCATATGCAGAAGGGCGATGAAAACTATATGGTTCATAGGGGCATTGCTCTCCATAAAATGATTCGTCTACTTACGGCAAGTACGATCAACGGTGGATACCTGAATTTTATGGGAAACGAATTCGGACATCCGGAATGGATTGACTTCCCGCGTGAAGGTAACGGATGGTCATGTAAATATGCTCGCCGCCAGTGGGATTTGGTTGATAATAAAAACCTGACTTACCATTACTTAGGTGATTTTGATGCTGACATGCTGAAAGTAATCAAGAGCGTTAAAAACATTCAGCAGACTCCTGTACAGGAAATTTGGCATAACGATGGTGACCAAGTACTGGCATACCAACGTAAAGACTTGATTTTTGTGTTCAATTTCAATCCGAAACAATCATTTACTGATTATGGATTTTTGGTAACCCCCGGAACTTATGAGGTAATATTGAATACAGACAATGTAGTTTATGGAGGCAATGGCTTGTCAGATGATAGTGTGAAGCATTTCACATTACCCGATTCTTTGTATAAAAAAGAAAAGAAAGAATGGTTGAAACTCTACATTCCTGCGCGAACAGCAATGGTATTGAAAAGAACCAAATAAAAATGGGAATAAACAGATAAAAAAACAGCCCTTGCACAGATTAGATTGCAAGGGCTGTTTTATATTCAATTAAAATTTAATCTTCAGTATTTTACCGGTATATGCTCCTAAAGCTATTTCTGTGGCTTTATAAGGCAATAAACAGACTACTTCTTCTTTATCGGTCATTAAATCGGTTGCTTTGTATGAGTCAAATTGGGGAATCTGCAAAAAATCGAAGGCATGAGAAGGTACATTAATTGCAACATTTACCGATTGATTATCAAAGTTTACGACTACAAACAGCAATTCATTTTTATACTTACGCATGAAAGTATACTGCTTATGTTCATTAAATCTCCATCCATTTTCATTGGCATACATCAAATCAAAAAATACACCTTTTGATATTGCCTGCTCTTCATTACATAGAGTCAAAACCTTATGGTAAATTGCATATAAATGCTTTTGTTCTTCAGTTAGCATTTTTCCATCAAATTTACCTTCGTTACGCCAACGCCGAATGGTGTCTACACTCCAATAATCGAAAATAGTGGTTCGTCCGTCACGTCCGCTGAATCCTTCACTATCCATTCCCATTTCTCCGAACTCCTGACCAAAATAGATCATCATCGGATTCGTATTCATGCAAGCTGATACGATTAGTGCGGGAATGCCCTTGCGTGGGTCTCCGGCAAAGAAATCAGATGCAATGCGCTGTTCGTCATGATTCTCAAGGAAGTTAAGCATCCGCTTTTCAATCCCCCCCAAAGACTGCCAACTACGGGTGATGGCAGTTGCTGAATCATAACCACAAGCCACGTTACGCAAGGTATCATACAGTCCTACTTTATCATAGAGATAATCGAACTTACCACGAAACAGATAATTTTTATATTCGTGAGGATTGTATACTTCAGCAATAAACAAAATATTGGAATAGGTTTGTTTCACTTGTGGAATAGCCCATTCCCAGAACTCTACCGGAACCATTTCAGCCATATCACAACGGAATCCATCAATGTTCTTGGAAGCCCAGAAAAAAAGAATATCCAACATTTTAATCCAGGTATCCGGAGTCGGTGAAAAATGACAGGTTCCTCCATTTTGATAATCTACTCCATAATTCAGCTTTACAGTTTCATACCAGTCATTTATATTCGGGTAAGCATCAAATCGATTGTTACCAGTTGCTTTGGCAGGAAATTCACGATAAGGTTCCACTGCGTTTCCTGTCATATCAAACTGACCGTGCAATTCCGATTGTGGAATATAATAAAAATTATTGTATGGACTGAACGAGTAATTAGGATCATCGTTGGCTCCGAGTTGGCTGGTACCATCCGGCTGTGCATCCGAATGATATTGGCGCGCTACATGATTCGGTACAAAGTCGATAATCACTTTTAGTCCTGCCCTGTGTGTGCGGTTTACCAGGTTTTCAAACTCTTTCATTCGTCCGGGAACATCAGTAGCCAAATCCGGATCTACATCATAATAATCCTTAATGGCATAAGGAGAGCCCGCTTTGCCTTTTACAATAGCCGGATGATCCGGTCGGATATTATATCTTCTGTAATCAGTCTGAGTAGCGTGTTCGATAATACCGGTATACCAAATATGAGTCGCTCCGAGCTTTCTGATCTCACCCAAAGCTTTGGCTGTGAAATCAGCCATTTTTCCACAACCGTTTTGTAAGATGTCTCCGTTATTGATGCAGTGGTTATTATTATTTCCAAACAAGCGCGTAAACACTTGATAAATAATCATTTTTTCTTCGTTCTTCATTTTTATAAAAGCTATTTAAGATTAACTATTTTAGTTTCCCGATGGCTCTGATAAGCCGCTTCGATTATTCGTATCACATTCAAGATGTCTTGTGCATGCGTTTTCAACGTTTTTCCTAAACACAAGTGTTCATATATATTCTGATAGAAACCACCATAATTACCGGATATACCCGGATATTTCCGGCAGATTTCTTTTCCATTCATTTCTGTATGCAATACTCCCCATTCTTGTTCCGATTCCTCTCCCCAATTAGGGCTGCCAGGCATTTCACCAGCCAATAAGGCAGCTTCTTGTTTGTCGACTCCATATTTGACATACGATCCTAACGTCCCATGCAACATGAAACGTGGTTCGGCTTCCCGCATCAAATAGCTTGCTTTCAGGGTGATCTTCACATCAGGTGCCAAGGAAGGACGTAACAAATGAATTATAAAATAATCATCTACTTTTCCTCCATTACGAAGTACACCCAAATCGGCAAAAACAGCTTCAGGCATTCCGAAAAGCTGAACTGCCTGATCAATCAGGTGTGATCCCAGATTATATGTCAGTCCACCTCCCGATACTCCGGTTTCTTTCCATGTGTTAGGCTTGATGAAGTTTCGGTAACAGGCGAAAGTTGATTCATATTCCACTAAGCGACCTAACAACGACTTATCAAGAATATCACGTACTGTCAAAAAGTCTGCATCCCACCTGCGGTTTTGATACACACTAAGCATTAGTCCTTTTTGTTCAGACAAAGCTATTAATTCTTTTCCTTGTTCTGTAGTAGAAGTAAAAGGTTTCTCAACTACCACGTTTTTTCCGGCTTTAAGAGCCATTCGGGTATATTCATAATGTGTACTGTCCGGGGTATTAACCACAATCAGATCTATCTCGGGATCCTCTGTCAACTCATTAAAACTACGCACAATCGTTGCTTGCGGATAACGTGCTTTAGAGAGTTCCTTGGTACGCTCTACTATTTTACAAAGTTTGAAATGCGGATTCGTACTGATAAACGGGGCATGAAATACCTGTCCCGACATACCAAAAGCAGCCAATCCGGTTTTTATTATCTCCATATCTTTCCTTTCTCCTCAATCAGTTGATCCAAAACTTCGGAAGCTGTGTTATAGCCTTGCTCAAAAATCTCTTCAGCTTTTTCAAGCTCAGTATTGCTGTAACCCTCCAGATTATAAGGTTCTATTAGTAAATCACAATTATCGCGCTCCGGAAACGTATTGGCGCGAAACATAAAATGATAAGAGCGCATGGCAATACTGACAATATTCATTTTATATTTCTCTGCCATCAGCGGACTGACATTTACTGCCACTACTTTTTCACATTCATTTCGGATGGTAGAAACCGGTAGATTCATCAAAAGCCCTCCGTCCACATAGTGTGTATTTCCTATTTTTACAGGCGTAAACAATACCGGCATACAGCATGAAGCTGCCACTCGTTCGGCTATATTCCCTTTATGAAAATGCATACTGCGCCCATGATCCAGATCAGTGGCGGTGATGATAAGTGGAAGTTTTAAGTCTTCCAGTTTCTGTGCTTTAAGATTCGACTTCAGAAAGTCTATAAATTCTCCCAGTGCAAATAAACCGACTTTGGGAATCACAAGTTTGGTCAAGTCCTGAAATTTATGTCCGGAAAAGTAGTCCAACACTCTATAGGGTTCGTTACCGTCGGCGTAAAAAACTCCGGCCAAAGCTCCGGCACTTACTCCTGAAATGATATCCGGTTTAATATCATGCTCCAATAAGGCCTGGATAACTCCCAAATGGGCAAATCCTTTAATAAAGCCTCCGCTTAAGGCATATCCAATGTTATAAGGTTTTCCGGTTAATGCGTTATTCTCCATTTTCATTTACTTGATTCATATATGTACGCCACGAAATTAGTAAAATAATTAAGAGGGAGAATTGATATAAGAAAAAAAACTGGTAGAAAATAGCATTAAAAAGGATAAAATCCGGAAAAGTGCTTCCGGATTTTATTTATTCAAATATAAAAAGCAGATACAGACTACTTTTCAATTATTCTTATTTTTCTTTTTTCGTTTTTTTTAAATCCGGTAAAAACCAAGTTACCAATCCTAATAACGGCATGAATGCACAAACATTGTATACCGCATCGATTCCAAATTTATCGGCCATATTGCCAAGGACAGCAGAGGCGATACCGGCAACACCAAATGCAAATCCAAAAAAGAGTCCCGAAATCAGCCCTAATTTATTAGGAAGCAGTTCCTGCGCATAAAGCAAAATAGCGGGAAAAGCGGACGATAACATCAGTCCGACGCAAAAACTAAGAAGTACAGTCCATACAAGTCCGGCATGTGGCATCAACAAACTAAACGGTGCTGTGCCAAGGATTGATCCCCAAATTACATATTTGCGCCCGACCTTATCACCGATAGGGCCTCCCATTAATGTACCGATGGCAGTAGCTACCAGAAATACAAATAAGAAGAGTTGTGATTGCTGAATACTTACATTAAACTTATGTATCAGATAGAAAGTATAATAGCTATTCAGACTCGCCATATAAATATATTTAGAAAAGATCAAGATCATCAGTATCGTAATGGCAAACACTGTTTTGCCTGGAGAGAGCGGGCGTTCAATATAGGTTCTTGCAAGTATGGGACGTTTTTTAAGATGGTTCAGATAGGCCCGGTACCACCGACAAATAGGGAACATTGCACAGATAGCCGCTAAAGCAAGAATTGCAAACAAAGCAATATAATGCCTGCCGTAAGGAGCCACTAACAACGCCACTAACAAAGGGCCTAATGATCCGCCCAAATTGCCGCCCACCTGAAAGAGTGATTGCGCTAATCCCCGTTTTCCTCCTGAAGCTAAAAAGGTTATACGTGATGCTTCGGGATGAAGGACAGAAGAACCGATTCCAATAATAAAAACGGATGCAAGCAACCAGTGTAAATTGGATGCAAAAGCCAGATTCAACATACCTACCAGTGTGAAACTCATTCCGATGGGAAGTGACCATGCTATAGGACGTTTGTCAAAAATAAGACCGGTCAGTGGTTGAAACACGGAAGCGGACATCTGGTAAACAAGAGTTATCAATCCAATCTGAGCAAAACTTAACGAGAGATCTTCTTTAAAGAGAGGATATACAGCCGAAATGACAGCCTGCAAAAGATCATTTAAACAGTGAGAAATACTTAATGCGATCAATATAGGAAATGCAATCCTACGAACCGGTTGGACCTGATTTTGTACCATATATTCTATACCTTATTTAAAATCGGATGCAAAGGTATAAAAAACAAAGAAGTAAGTAGCATAGGAGTGAGTCTAAATTAAAGAATAGCCGAATCGTCAGCGGATGAAAGGGAACTATTATTTTTCATGGGAATAAATCTTGATTTGCTAACTTTTTGTGTATCTTTGGTTCATAAAATAATCTGTTAACCCAAATAATTAATGAAACAACAATCAACGTATGATGAATCAAGAATTATTAATGAGTCCCAATCATCTGGTGACATTTTTGCAAAAGCCTGCTGCTGAATTTACAAAAGCAGATATTATTTCCTATATCCAACAAAATGAAATCCGCATGGTTAACTTTATGTATCCTGCTGCGGACGGACGACTTAAAACATTGAATTTTGTAATAAACAACGCTGCCTATCTGGATGCTATCCTGACTTGTGGTGAACGAGTGGATGGATCAAGCCTGTTTCCTTTTATAGAGGCAGGGAGCAGTGATTTGTATGTAATTCCACGCTTCCGTACCGCATTCGTTGATCCATTTGCAGAATTACCTACACTCGTGATGCTTTGCTCTTTCTTTAATAAAGATGGAGAACCTCTGGAAAGTTCTCCCGAATATACCTTACACAAAGCTTGTAAAGCGTTCACGGAAGTAACAGGCATGGAGTTTCAGGCTATGGGAGAATTGGAGTATTATGTGATTGCCGAGGACGACGGAATGTTTCCGGCAACCGATCAGCGCGGTTATCATGAATCAGGACCTTATGCTAAATTCAATGATTTCCGTACACAATGTATGTCTTACATAGCTCAAACGGGTGGACAAATAAAATACGGGCATTCTGAAGTCGGTAATTTTATGCTTGACGATAAAGTCTACGAGCAAAATGAAATAGAATTTCTGCCAGTCCGTGCAGAAGATGCTGCCGACCAATTGATAATAGCCAAATGGGTTATCCGCAACTTAGCTTACCAATATGGTTATGATATTACATTTGCTCCGAAAATTACAGTGGGCAAAGCTGGATCCGGATTACATATCCATATGCGCATGATGAAAGACGGACAGAACCAGATGCTAAAAGGTGGGATTCTTTCTGATACAGCTCGTAGAGCCATTGCGGGCATGATGCTGCTTGCCCCATCCATCACGGCTTTCGGAAATACAAATCCTACTTCATATTTCCGGCTTGTACCACATCAAGAGGCGCCGACTAATGTTTGTTGGGGCGATCGAAATCGTTCTGTATTGGTACGAGTTCCATTGGGATGGTCTGCTAAAACAGATATGTGTGCGTTAGCCAATCCATTGGAGTTGGACAGCCACTATGATACGACGCAAAAGCAGACAGTGGAAATGCGTTCACCGGACGGATCAGCCGATCTCTATCAATTACTGGCAGGACTTGCAGTGGCTTGTCGTCACGGTTTTGAGATAGACAACGCCTTAACCATTGCAGAGAAGACATACGTTAACGTAAATATCCATCAAAAAGAGAATGCTGATAAACTGAAAAACTTAGCACAACTACCGGATAGCTGTGCGGCATCAGCAGACTGCTTACAGAAACAACGGACTGTATTTGAACAGTATAATGTATTCAGCCCTGCTATGATTGATGGCATTATCAGTAGATTACGAAGCTATAATGATGCTACCCTGCGTATAGAGATACAGGGCAAACCGGAGGAGATGCTGGCATTAGTAAGCAAGTACTTCCATTGCGGATAAAGTCCCCCAAAGATCATTTTAATGCGGATTGAGTATCATAGTTCAGTCCGCATTATTTATATTCGCACTTCAAAATGAAATTATATCATGGAAGAAGCAAAAGATTTCAATAAGTATACATCGAAGGTTAACTTTGCCCCCATTACAGATTTTGTACTTCAAAATGGGCAACTTACCCAATATCAAAAAGGAGATTTCTTTTGCCGACAAAGTGAATCCTGCAAATTGATGGGGTATGTGGCAGAAGGTTCTTTCCGCTATTGCTGTACCAACAGTCGGGGAGAAAATAAAATTGTAGGCTATACATTCGAACACTCGTTTGTGGGTAATTATCCGGCATTCCGTTTAGGAGATAATTCAAATGTAGATATACAAGCCATTTGTAACTGCACTGTTTATATAGTAAACAACAGACAGTTAGAGGAATTCTATGACCGGGACGACACGAATCTGAAATTGGGTAGACATATAGCTGAAATATTGTTATGGGAAGTATATGAACGGATGATATCGATGTACAGCATGACGCCCGAAGAACGATATAGGGAGATACTTGAACGTTGTCCCGGACTGTTGAATTTGATTTCATTGAAGGAACTGGCATCCTATCTGATGATATGTCCGGAAACACTCAGCCGTCTTCGAAGAAAGTTAGTACAAAAATAAAATCTTGATTTCAGTCAAGATTCATTTGTTCCGATCCCAATACCTTTGTGTAAGCATTAAAAAGAATAAAAATGAAAAAGGTTATCATAATAGGAGCTACATCCGGGATCGGTAGAGGATTGGCAGAACGGTTTATTCAGGAAGGGAATATGGTTGGCATAACGGGACGAAGGGAAAATAAACTGCAAGAGCTTTGTTCACAAAATAAAAACTGTTTTTATACCATATCAGATGTTACAAAGGAAACTGATACAATCCGGCAACTCAATAATCTTGTGGACAGAATGGGAGGTATGGATATACTCGTGTTCTGTTCGGGGGTAGGGGAACTAAACCCTGAGCTCGATTATAATTTAGAGAGACCGGCTCTTTTGACCAATGTTATCGGATTCACCAATGTGGCAGACTGGGCATTTTATTTTTTCCAGAGACAAGAATCGGGGCATCTGGTTACAATTTCCTCTGTAGGCGGGATGCGTGGTGAAGGAATAGCACCGGCATACAATGCTTCGAAAGCCTATCAAATCAATTATACGGAAGGCTTGAGGAAGAAAGCAGCCAAGCTATCTTACCCCATTCACATTACGGACATACGCCCAGGATTCGTAGATACAGCGATGGCTAAAGGAGAGGGGTTGTTTTGGGTCACTCCACTACAGAAAGCCGTACAACAGATATACCGGGCGATCTTTCGGAAAAGAAAAGTTGTATACATCTCAAGAAGATGGAGATATGTAGCAATGCTTTTGAGAATAATGCCTGCTTCTATTTATTGTAAAATGTGACAGCAGAAGTAGGGCTCCGGTTTTTCTGACATTTGACAGATTGAGTTATCTACTTTCGTTCGATCTTTGCAGCTCCCGGAATATTTATTAATATGAATGTTATAATAAGACAAATAATATTTTCATATTAATTGTTCCTAATGTCTTCTGCATCAAAAGAATTATCTTTGTAGGCATATACTATAAACCTATAATAGAACGAAATGAGTCCACGTAAATTAATACTTTGGCTATTTGCCTGTACCCTTATAGTATGTGCCCTGCGGGCCGGGTTATTGACAAGTGCAGATCAATATATCTATCATCTGCGGAATATGCATGCTTCGACTTTTGCATATCGGTATGATGATTTTCTACCCTATCTACCGATTGTTGTCATGTTTATATTGAAACTTGCAGGAGTAAAAAGTCGTAGTAACTGGAAACGTATGCTCGTTTCAACTGCATTTGCGTATGTCTTAATGGGAGCAGTAGTCATCTCCATGAAATCATTGGCGGGTGTTCTCCGTCCAGACGGTTCGGATTTTCTTTCCTTCCCTTCAGGCCATACGGCTACTGCTTTTACGGCTGCTACTCTTTTATATAAAGAATATGGCTTCAAGACTCCTTTAGCCACCATTGCCACTTTCCTGCCGGCTGTTGTTACCGGCTTCACACGCCAATTAAACAATCGTCATTGGCTAAGTGACGTATTGGCTGGTGCTACCATTGGCATCATGATGGTAGAGTTAGCTTATTTTCTGACAAATTTAATTTTTAGGAAAGAGAGTGACACGCATACTTGTCCTAAATCGTAAGAAATATAATAGGGATTATCCGGTGACGAATAATCCCTATTATATTTCTTAGACTCTGACAGTCAATTCTCTTAAAGTAAAATCAGAAAGCATCATGACTGACATATAGCAGATAGTTGTGTCTCTGAATAAAAATATTATTTTCTCTGGCTAACCAACCTACTGCAAGTGCAACATCTTCAGCGCTGAGGTTAATTTTCCGACTAAGTTCCTGAATAGATATTTTTCCCCTCATTTCATTCAGGGTGCGCCATACTTTGCCGGCGTTTTCTCCAATTGTTTCTAATTCCATTTTACATTATTTGGTTATGTTCCTAATATACAGAAAAACATTCAAATACAGAATTTTTAAGTCATGTTTTTATTCTGGTTTTGCATTTTTTAGTGTAAATCTCAAGTACTCTTTACCGGATAATCCGGCTTTGGAACAAGAAGAGTAAAATAAACCATATTTGTGCAAATAATAAAGGGGATTAACTAAAAAAGGAGCCCACGATAATCCCGGCCTCCTTTTTCAAACGTTTTTTTCAATCAAACTCTGTTTTATAATCCTTTATTCATGGAGCATTACATAGCCCCAAATCATAGAATCGGAATTACCGATTCTATCCAACAATCTTTTTACCCATTTCATAATCTCAAATTTTTATGTTATACCTTGAAAACATTACAAATGTAAGGGAGAAATATGACGATTGAATTGACGTAGGATAAAAAGGCTGTTTTAAACTGTTTGTTTTTGATGTATGTCAATGATTGCAGGATAATCCTGTTACATCTTATCAAAGAATAACCCGACAAAGAGTAAATGTGAAAATAAATAGTTAAAAGATGGATGAAAACGGAACAAAGTAGATAAAATACCGTCTTATTATAAATGTTATACAACTGATAAAGTGAGGGAGCCGTACACCCTTTATGCGTAGCCATTCCCGAAGGTAGCCGGGAGTATTCTATTTCCTTTGAAAAAGAGGTTGTGTCAAAACGCTGACACAGCCTTTTTTTATGCGCAAAGCCCAGACTTT